>Ga0183100_1000024_pt1 | contig 296809 bp, 276 predicted proteins | sample Biomet2_FD_127789 | JGI IMG/M metagenome (GOLD analysis project Ga0183100, IMG submission 127789) | Microbial communities from bioreactor (seeded with anoxic lake sediment) at LBNL, California, USA - Biofuel metagenome 2 | ecosystem: Engineered > Bioreactor > Anaerobic > Unclassified ...
AATTCGTCGGTCAGACCGTTGTAAACCGGAACACCGGCGTAGGCGGCCAACTCGTTTTCAACCATGTCTTGGCTGTAACCACGATATTCGATCGCGTCAAACAGTCGGCCCAATACGCGGGCGGTATCTTTCATTGATTCTTTGGTACCAATTTGCGAACCCGACGGCCCGAGGTAGGTGACATGGGCGCCTTGGTCGTAGCACGCCACTTCAAATGAGCAACGGGTACGGGTCGAGGTCTTTTCAAAAATCAGCGCGACGTTCTTGCCCTTCAGGTGTTGCTGTTCGGTACCGTTGTATTTGGCGCGTTTCAGATCGCGCGCCAGGTCCAGCATGTAGCGAATTTCACGCGGGGTGAAGTCCAGCATTTTTAGAAAATGACGGTTGCGCAGATTAAAAGCCATGGAATGCTCCTTGTTCATTTATGTCAGGATTGGATGACAATCAACAATCGTGTCAAACCGCCTGTTAGAAAAATCAAAAAGCTCCCGCAAGAGCGGGAGCCTATTAGACTAACCTAAAATCAAACCTTAACTTCGTCGCGAATCAGCGGGCAAGTCATGCAATGACCACCCCCACGACCACGGCCCAGTTCTGCGGCTGGAATTTCGATCACTTCAACGCCATTGTCACGCATCAGCTTGTTGGTGTGCGTATTGCGGTCATAAGCAACCACAACGCGACGATCCAATGCGATGACGTTATTGCCGTCATCCCACTGTTCACGTTCACGCTGGAATGCATCGCCACCGGTTGCGATGGTACGAATTGCCTTCAGGCCCAAGGCGTCGCGTACCAGATCAACCAGCTTCTTACCTTCATGACGTTCGAAGCGCACTTCACCCGGCTTGTCACCTGCATACATGCTGGTGCAAACAATTTCGTCCACCACATCAGGGAATACCGACAACAGATCGATATCCAGGAAGCTAAAGACGGTATCCAAGTGCATTGCACCACGGCTCTTAGGCATTTGACACGCAATAATGCGAGTCGCACCACCTTCTTTACCCAAGATACGCTTAGCCACTTGAACCACGGCTTGCGGGCTGGTACGTTCGCCCATCCCAATCAATACGACGCCCTTGCCGATTGGCATTACGTCGCCGCCTTCCAAGGTAGCCATGCCAAAGTCTTTATCACAATCGCCCCACCATACATTCACTTTTCCAGCAAAGTACGGGTGGAACTGATACACAGCTTGCATCAGTAAGGTTTCTTGACGACGAGCAGGCCAGTACATTGGGTTCAGGGTCACGCCTTCATACATCCAGCAACTGCAATCGCGCTGGAACAGAATGTTCGGAACCGCAGGCAAGACAAAATCTGAACTATCCAGGTAACCACCGAACAGACCCTTAGGGTCAAACGGCAGTTCAAACTTGGCGATACCGCCAATCATATGTTCGGCCAATTGTGCCGATGGCATTTCATCCAACCAGGCACGCAGTTCGCTCAGCATGCCGATGCCAACATTGTCAGCCTTAACCTTACGATCCAAGAGCCATGCACGGCCGGCCTTGTCATCCATCACTTTAGCCAAAGCGTCGCTTAATTCGACCACTTCGATACTACGCGAACGCATTTGTTCCACGAAATAAGCATGGTCTTGCTGCGCACGTTCGACCCAGATCACATCATCGAACAACATGCTGTCACAGTTTCCTGGGGTGAGGCGTTTATGCGCCAGGCCAGGACGACTCACTAAAACACTTCGCAGTTTGCCGCATTCAGAATGAACACCAAACTTGGTCATGTTGAGCTCCTTGGATATAAAATCCAAATTGGTTGTGACGACCGCCGCCCGGCGATCGTTTGCGGGGTGTTAGTTACATCAGCACCTTCTACTGGACAGCCTTGAGACATTTAATAAGATGTATCCGGCTTTAATCTAACAGTCAGAGGTAGCTGTGAATTAGGTTGTAATATTATTAAATTCTTAATCATTAAGATAGTAGCTCTCCCGCTGGGGATGCTCTAGTGCTGTCAATCGACTTGATTGATCCAAATCAACCTTCTAATCGCCCTCTTTATGCTGCCGTACAGCAGGCGCCTACAACTAGTAAACCAGACTTGTTGAAGTCCAATAGGTTGTCTATACGAGGCCCACAGCAGGGAAACCGAGAATTAATTCGCAGATTACCTATGGTTCTATTCAATAAATATCTTTATCTATAAATGTATAGTACACGCACAATACGTGTTGACCTAAATCAAACTAAAACTCAACGCTTTTGCGTGCCGCAAAAAAAAAACGACCCAGAATAGATATTCCGAGTCGCATTTAAACAAGACAATCCAGGTTTGTTTTATCTGGCTTGCATGTCTTTTGCTAGAAAAAAGGCATCCGAGAAGAATTCATGCTCAGGCAAACCGCGCTCAGCAATGAAGCCACGATGTGCGGCTTCAACCATGGCTGGTAGCCCACATGCATAAACTTGATAAGCAGACAGATCATCATAATCATCCATAACCGCCTGGTGCACATAACCATGGCGTCCAGTCCAATGATCTTCTGGCTGCGCCCCTGATAGCACAGGAACATAACGAAACAGCTCAGGATATTTTGACTGCCACTCTTCGGCCAAACTAGAGAGATATAAATCAGCAGGCGACCGTGCCCCCCAATACAAGGTCATCGGGCGTGAGAGCCCAAGATGCAGGGCATGTTCAACCAGTCCTTTGATCGGCGCAAATCCGGTACCGGTGGCCACCAGAATAATCGGCGCTTCCGAATCCTCTCGCAGATAGAACGATCCCAGCGGTCCTTTAAACCGCATAATTTCTCGTGGCTTCATCTGGTTAAACACATACTCAGAGAAGCTGCCACCGGCTTGATGACGAATATGCAGCTCTAAAAATGCATCATCATGCGGGGCATTCGCGATAGAGAAACTCCGGGCTTTGCCATCTTTTAGTAAAATATCAATGTATTGGCCGGCGCGAAATTGCAAACGTTCAGATACCGGCAATTTCAAGCGCAGAATGGCGACATCATGCACCTTTTCGATGCTTTCAACCCGACAAGGCAGGGTTTTGATCGGCATATCGCCAAAACTGGTTAATTCGTTGGCTTCAATCGTCACGTCGCCCTGCGGGTGGGCACAACAAAACAAGGTATATCCCTGCGCCTGGTCTTGAACGGATAACGCTTGTTCGGTTTGCCCCTCCAGCGACACCTCACCGCTGAGCACTTTGCCACGACACGCCCCACAGGCACCGTTACGGCAACCGTAAGGCAGGGCAATTCCCTGACGTAAAGCCGCTTCAAGGATGGTTTCGTGCTCGTTCACACTAAACGCATGGCCACTGGGTTGCACTTTAATTTGAGATACCATCTTGCCTGACCCTAATCCTCATTAAAATACCTACATGCAGACACTATTAATTGCAGGTTTCGGCGATGTGGCACGCCGCGCGGTGCCGCTGCTTCGTGGACACTGGCGTCTGTTGGCCCTGGTTCACAACGCGCAGCAAGGGCAACTGGCTCGCACATTGGGAGTCACACCGGTCTATGCCGACCTGGATCAAAAAACCACCCTAAAGCGGCTGGCAGGTCTGGCCGACGCGGTGTTATATACCGCGCCTCCCGCAGGCGAAGGAACTGATGACCTCCGACTCCGTAAGCTGTTGTCTGCACTTGCAAAGTCCAATAGCATACCACAGCAGTTTGTCTACATCAGTACCTCTGGCGTGTATGGAAACCGAGATGGGGCATGGATAGACGAGTGCTCCCCAGCCGCGCCAGAAACAGATCGGGCACGGCGTCGGCTCGCGGCAGAACAGTTACTGCGTGCGCTCGCACAGCGCTGGCGAACCTCCATCACTATTCTACGAGCCCCTGGCATCTACGCCGCTGAACGGCTACCGCTGGCACGGATTCAAAACCAGCTGCCGCTGCCAATCACCACAGAAGATGTTTACGTTAATCATATTCATGCCGATGACCTGGCTGCACTGTGCGTGCGCGCACTGACGCGCCGAGGCGGAATTCGTATCTATAACGCCAGTGATGCGCAGCCGTTACTGAGCGGAGAATGGTTTGACGCATTAGCCGATCATTTTGGCTTACCCCACCCGCCCAAACTAGCACGGGGCGAGCTCAGCACAGCACTCACCCCGATGCAGGCGTCTTTTTTGGCCGAGTCACGGCGTTTGAATAATGCACGGTTGAAACGCGAATTGGGCGTGCAGTTGCGCTACCCAGATATCTTGATGTTTTTAGCGCAATCTAGCCGCTAAGAAAGCCGAGTTAAGCTAGAGATGGCGACGAAACCGCCGGACTCAACGCGCTGGCAGACTGATTACAGTCGCTGAGGCCGGGGAAGAGGAAGGGTGAAATCAATCGTCCTTATCCCTGTTCACGTAGAATCACTGTGAGCTGCTGATTAAACAGGGTTGAGGGAATCTGGTTTAAATAGCCCTGCTGCGTCGCCACATCCAACAGCTCACGCTTGCTAGTGGCACCAAACTTATACATCAGGCTTTCAGCCAAGCGCGCCACAGAGGACATCGGCAACTTCATCGCGCACCCCACCCGCTTCAGGCGGCAGAGTCGCAGCCAAAAAAACAGCATCTCCGACTCCTGCTCCGAGAGCGCCACATCGTCAAGATGCTGGCCAATGACATAGCTGTTGCTCCCCACGATCGAGTCCGGCACCACCGGGTCATGCAGGGCAACTGCCGTGAGCAGCGAGCCTAGTTCAAGAGTATGACGCGAGGTAATATCAACCCCACGGCCCAGTACGGCACCAGTTGGCTGGTGATCGTCATCCAGTAGCAAGGTTTTATGATCAATAAAAACATGCCTCTCATGGTTGGCATAAGACAGAATATCCAGAATCTGGAGAGGGCGCCCGGTGCTTAATACGACTTGGTCTTGCTGCTGAAACAGCGCGGCACTGTTGGCTACATCGCAATGCAAGTCATAATCCGTGTCGCCCAAAATATCCTCTGGTTTGGCATAACCGCAAAGCTGTGTACTGGTGCGGTTCCCATAGAGATACACCGAGTGAGGATCTTTGCAGTACCAATAATCTGGGCTGGCATCCATCAAGGCTTTCATGCTGGGTGCAATCACACTTTGCTCCATGGCGTTTACCCCTGTTCACGTAGAATCACCGAGAGCTGTTGGTTAAACAGCGTCGCCGGAATCTGGTTTAAATAGCCTTGTTGTGTCGCCACATCTAACAGCTCACGCTTGCTAGTGGCACCAAACTTATACATCAGGCTTTCCACCTCACGCTCCACGACATGCATCGACACATTCAAAACGCGCGACAGCCCCTTCAAGCTAGGAAGCCGCAGCAAAAAAAACAGGATCTCAGATTCCGACTCAGTGAGTGCCACATCGTCAAGATGCTGACCAATGACATAGCTATTGCTCCCCGTGATCGCGTCAGTCACCACCGGGTCATGCAGCGCCACCGCCGAGAGCAGCGAGCCGAGCTCTAAGGTTTTGCGCGAGGTGATGTCAACTCCGTGCACTAGTAGCGCCCCGGTGGGTTGGCCTTGCGCATCCAATAACGGTTTTTTGTGGGCACTGATGACGCGCCACTCAGCGTTGGTATAGGGATGAATATCCAGCAACTGTAGTACACGCCCCGTCTTTAATGTTTCCTGATCTTGCTTTTGAAACAATGCTGCACATTCGGACGCCGCGCAAGGCAAGTCATAATCGGTGTCACCCAGTATGTCCTCTGGTTTTAGGTAGCCGGTACTCGCTAAATAAGGGCTGTTGGCATAGAGATACACAGAGTTTTGATCTTTGCAGCAGTACCAATGTTCTGGGCTGGCATCCATCATGGCTATCATGCTGGGTGCAATCACACTTTGATCCATGGCGTTTACCCCTGTTCACGTAGAATCACCGAGAGCTGCTGGTTAAACAGTGTCGTCGGAATCTGGTTTAAATAGCCTTGTTGCGTCGCCACATCCAATAGTTCACGCTTGCTAGTGGCGCCGAACTTATACATCAGGCTTTCCACCTCACGCTCCACGACATGCATCGACACATTCAAAACGCGCGATAGCCCCTTCAAGCTAGGAAACCGCAGCAAAAAAAACAGCATCTCCGACTCCGACTCCGTGAGTTCAACATCGTCGAGATGCTGGCGAATGACATAGCTATTGCTCCCGGCTATCGAGTCGGTCACCACCGGGTCATGCAGCGCTACCGCCGAGAGCAGCGAGCCAAGCTCTAAGGTTTTGCGTGAAGTGATGTCGACTCCGTGGCTGATCAGCGCCCCAGTGGGTTGGCCTTGCGCATCCAATAACGGCATTTTCTGGCCGATGATGACGCGCCACTCAGCGTTAGCGTAGGGATGAATCCCCAAGATGGTAAGTGGTTGAGCGGTGTTCAAAACTTCTTGGTCTTGCTGTTGAAATAGCGCGGCGCACTCGGACGCCGCGCAACGCAAGTCATAATCGGAGTCACCCAGTATATCCACTGGTTTTAGGTAGCCAGTACTCGCTATATAAGGGCTGTTGGCATAGAGATACCCCGAGTTTTGATCTTTGCAGTACCAGCGCTCGGGGCTGGCATCCATCATGGCTATTACGCTGGGTGCAATCACACTTTGGTCCATGGCGTTTACTCCTGCTCGGTTAGAATTAACGACAGTTGCCGGTTAAACAGCGAGGGCGGGATTTGATTCAAATAGCCCGCCTGGATTGCACAGTCGAGCAGGTCGGCTTGTCTGACCACTGCAAATTTACGTTTCAAATTGGCCAGTTGGTCCGCCAGACTGCGGCGGCTTAGATTCAGCACGCGCGCAATCTGCTTGTGGCTACGGCGATGCAGCAACAAAAACAAGGTTTCCGTCTCTTGCCGGGTGAGATCAACCTGGCCACGCCGTTGATCAATAAAATAACTTTTGGCGCCAAGGCGCGGGCGAATTGCCTTGCGGTCATTACGGGTTAAACCGCCGAGTAGATAACCCAGCGCCAGACTGTGGCGCGAAGTGATGTCGACCCCGTGTGACACCACCCCGCTGACTTGCTGTTGGGCATCCAATAGCGGCATTTTGTTGGCGAGAAACACATGCCACTCACCATTGGCGTAGGGCTGAATATCCAAAATGCACAGCGACTGACGCAGTTGTATAACCTCATGATCTTGTTGCAGAAACTGCGGGGAACTCTTAACTGCGGCGCAGGGCAGTTCTGCGTCTGAGGCGCCAAGCATGTCTTGTTGACTTTCGTAGCCACAGAGGCGTGCGGCACACGGGTTGCCGTAGATATAGGTTGCATCAATCGCTTTGATGCCCCACTTGTCGCGACTAGCCTGCATCAGCGCCAGCATGCTGGGCTCTAGGCTGATTTCATGCATGGCAGGTCTCCTGTTCGCGCAAAATGATTGAGATCTGCCGGTCGAACAAACTATCGGGAATCGAGCTGGAATAGCCCAGCCGTAAAGCCTTATCTATCAGGTCGGCTTGGCTGGCGGCGCCAAACTTTTTCTTAAGCTGTTCCAACTGCTGCTCAATACTAGAATCAGACAAATTGAGTGCGCGCGAGATTTCGGCAATGGTTCTGCGATGCAGCATATAGAACAGGACCTCGGCCTCACTCCGTGATAACGCTAGTTTGTCATTGGCCAGCGCATAGCGGGTCGACTCGCACAGGTCTAATCCTGGGTCATGCAGCGCCAGCGCATTCACCAATTGCATCAATGGCCGTGACATCGGGGTGCTGGCGTCGGTGCCATAAAATAGGGTGCCAATAATGTTGTGCTCTGCGTCCAGCAGCGGGTTTTTGATAAAGATAAATGCGCGCCATTCATCATTGGCATAGGGATGGATATCTAGAATGCGCAATGGCAAGCCCTTTTCCATTACTTCACGGTCTTGCTGGCGATACAGATCAGCGCAATCGGCCGCACCACAGGGCAACTCGTCTTCGCGTTTGCCGATGAGTTCTAGAAAATGCGGCACCCCCACCAGTTGGCCGTAAGCTTGATTGGCATACAGAAAGATCGAGTTGCGATCTTTGCAGCCCCAAGGGCCGGGGCTATTGTCCAGCAGAGCTTGCAGGCGAGGGTCAATGTTTATTACACAAGTATCAGTCATCATAAACTCCTGTTAGTCCCCCGTGCCAAGACTCCACCATGGAGGCTATACAAGCGTGGGGGGCTTTAGTTGGTTGACAAATCAGGCAGTTGGAAACGCTGGCGGGCAAGATTGTTCAGCAGGATTTGCCGAATAGAAGACTGAATTGGCCGTTAAACAGGAAAGAAAACAGGAATCCCTAATCGATTCGATGCAGCGGATGCCGGCAGCACATCCCGAGTAGGGTTGGATGCACGGCTCTCGCTCTAAAGGCCAAGATTCGGTAACATTGCAAGTTTTGGTCTTTTAGCGGTCACTACGATGGAAAACCCGGATTTTCAACGTCATATTCGCAGTTTCGTGTTGCGTCAGGGTCATTTGTCCGAGGCGCAGAAGCGCGCCATGGACCAAGGCATGCCGCATTGGGGCATCGAATATCGCCCCGCGCCCCTAGATATGGAGCAGGCATTTGGACGCAGCGCGCCAAAAATTCTGGAGATTGGCTTTGGCATGGGCGGTGCCAGCGCTGAAATTGCTGCGCAGCATCCAGAGAATGATTATCTGGGGATTGAAGTTCACTCACCAGGGGTGGGAAACCTGCTGAAGTTGATTGAAGAAAAACAACTGACCAACATGCGTCTGATCCGGCATGACGCAGTTGAGGTAATTGACCAGATGTTGGCGGATGGCAGTCTGGATGGGATTCATATTTTCTTTCCCGATCCATGGCCAAAGAAGCGCCATCACAAACGACGTCTGATTCAGCCTGAATTGATCGCCAAACTGGCCGCCAAGCTGAAGCCAGGTGCTTATATTCACGCCGCAACTGACTGGGAAGAATACGCACTCCAGATCTTGGAGGTATTTAGCCAGAACCCCTCGCTGGCCAATAGTGTAGAGCAAGGCTTTGCCCCACGACCCGATTACCGCCCGCTCACCAAGTTTGAGCTACGCGGCATCCGCCTGGGTCATGGGGTGTGGGATATTATTTTTCACCGGGCAACCAGCCACGCCGATCGCTAGTCACGATGCAACAAGCGCTTGATATCTGCGGCCAATTCAAAGGGTTCAACAGCGGGCTCATAACGCATCACAATGCGCCCCTGTTGATCAATTAAGAACTTGGTGAAGTTCCACTTGACCGGCTGTGGATAAGCGCTGGCGGCCTTAGTCAACCATTGCCATAACGGCGAGGCGCCAGGACCATTCACCTCGCACTTGGCAAACAAGGGGAAAGTCACACCAAAGCGGATTAGACAAAAATCGGCAATCGCAGGATTGTCCTGTGGCTCTTGCGCACCGAACTGATTACATGGGAAACCGAGCACACTAAATGGCTCGTGGCTAAATTGCTGATAGAGTTCTTGCAGGCCTGCATACTGCTGGGTATAACCACATTCGCTGGCAGTATTCACCACCAATACCACTTGCCCCGCATAGTCAGACAGAGGTTGAGCCCCCCCATCTATCGTCGTAGCGCTGAATTCATAGAACGTGGTCATGGACAACCTCCATCGCGTATAATTTCGGATTCAGGTTTTTATCTCAAGTAGAGCTTATGTTTACGCCCAGCCGACACGATGCGCGCCGTTTTTTCTTTGATATTTGGTCTAAGCACAAAGCACAACAGCCATTGGGCGATTTAGAAAAGCTCACCCTGTCGATTTTGTACGCACACCCTGAGTACCATTTCATCGTAGACAACCCTGACCAGTATTTGGAACAAGAATGGCGTCCAGAAATGGGGGAAACCAACCCTTTTTTGCATATGAGTCTGCATATGGCGATTGAAGAACAGCGCTCGATTGATCAGCCGTTTGGGATTCGCTCGCTGTATGCCCAACTCGCGCTACGTCTTGGCGATGAACATAGTGCACAGCATCAGATGATGGATTGCCTAGCAGAGATGATCTGGCAGGCTCAGCGTGATAACACGCCACCAGATGTAAATATTTACTTGGGTAATATCAGGAAGAAACTGGGGATCGGGGATGAAGAGCCTCATTAGGCTCCTCATCCTATACCACGCGATTACGAGCCTCGTGGGCCACAAAAGCTGAAATATTGTCACTGACCTGCTGTGCCAGTCGACTCATAGCTTCAGTGCTGGCCCAAGCAATATGTGGCGTAATGATTAGATTGGGAGAATTGACCTTCAATAGTGGATCATCCGCCGCCGGTGGTTCATGTTCCAGTACATCAAGCCCGGCGCCACCCAAGTGGCCACTGGTGAGCGCCACAACCAAATCGGCTTCATTCACCAGGCCCCCGCGCGCAGTGTTGATTAATATTGCCCCAGGTTTCATCTGAGCCAACTCGGCCGCAGCAATCAAATTGTAGGTATCTGCAGTCAGTGGGCAATGTAATGAAATGGCATCAGCCACCGCCAACACTTGATCAAACGCTAGATAGCCAGGTCGCACAGTGATTGCGTCCTTGTGCTCGGCAAACACGACCGACATGCCAAACGCTCGGGCGCGCTCGGCAAGCGCTTGGCCAATGCCACCCGAACCAATGATTCCCAAACAAGCCCGGTTCAGTTCTCGCACGGGCGCGCCAAAATGACAAAACTGCGGGGAACGCGACCAATCACCGGCTGCCACATCGCGTTGGTAGGCGGTCAAATTTTTACGCAATGCCAGCATGAGTAAAAACGCGTGTTCTGCCACTGAGTCATTGCCATAATGCCGTACATTGGCCACCGCTATCCCCTGTGCGCGGCAGGCGTCCAGATCAATGTGATTCACACCTGTGGCGGCAACCGCCAGCATTTTTAGTCGAGGAAGTTGCTCTAGGATGCTACGTGGCATGGCGACCTTGTTGGTGATCACCACATCGGCATCGCGGCAACGTTCGATAACCTCGGACGCCGCTGTCGCGGCATACTCTGTGATCCGATGTTCAAACCTTAGACAAGGCATCGGGACAGGCAAGCTGTCCCGATCCAGAAAAACAATTTCAACTTCAGGCATAGGCAACGCTCTCTAGAATTTATCACTCATAACTTATTGTATCTCGGTAGGCATGCCAGCTTGCCAGGCCAATTAAGGGCATTACCAACAGCAAGCCGACAAAATAAGTTGCGAGCCCAATAATCGTCAGCCCAACGATCATAGCCGCCCACAATACCATCGTCATCAGGTTTTTTTGCACCGCCTGCATACTAGACAACATGGCGGTGATGGTATCGATGTCTTTATCCAGCATCATCGGCACCGCAAAGGCACTGGCGGCGAACGCCAACAGCGCGAATAAAAAACCACTGCCCATATACACCAGAAGAAACCCCAGGTTCTGCGGCAATAGCACTTGCGTCAGCAACTGCCCCATGCTGGGCAAGGCCGCATAATCAAAGAACAGGGCAAAAATCAGCAGCGACACTCTGAACCAGCTAAAGACCAATATCGCAAGCAGGGCTGCATACAGGGAAAATCCTTGGACATTCTCGCGCCACGCAACCAGGCTATGGCGCAAGCTGATGGGTTCGCGCGCACCACGGCCTTCAATTTGCCGCGCAATATCATAAATTCCGATAGCCAAAAAAGGGCCAACTAATAAAAACAAGGTCGACAGGGTCAACACCACCTGTGGTGCCGAGTTGAAATAAAGCACCAATGAATAACCCATTAATACAAAAACTGCGCCATAGAACAGTGCATCGGCAGGCGCGCGGCGCAAGTCTGCTACCGCCAATCTGAGCCAACGCACAATATGTGCTGGCGAGAGTGAGTGGATCACAATCTGTTCTGTGCTTGTCGCATGTATCAGTTCCATGGTTTGTCCTCATTAGGCATAAACGAGAATGACTCTCTGTTCCGTTATAAACCATTGAAATCAAATACCAAGTCGCTTAATTAATCAGGATTCGTATCGGAGCAGGCCATTGGCTGGTAAAATCCGTTTTTGCCCAACAGCATCGCTAGAAAGGAATGACAACGTGAGCTCCACATTGATTATCGAAGATTTGGTTGAGGGTACTGGAACCGAGGCAATAGCAGGAAAAGAAGTCACCGTACATTACACCGGCTGGTTGCTCGATGGAGCCAAGTTTGATTCTAGCAAAGACCGCTCGCAACCATTCTCGTTCCCACTGGGTGCAGGACATGTCATCAAGGGTTGGGATCAAGGTGTGCAAGGGATGAAGGTTGGTGGCTCGCGCAAGCTGACCATCCCCGCTGAACTGGGTTATGGCGCGCGCGGTGCTGGCGGCGTGATTCCACCGAATGCGGTGTTGGTGTTTGAAGTTGAGTTACTGCAGGTAGACTAAGCCCTGTATAGAATCCATCCGGTCAGTCACGGCTCACCGGATGGCACCAATCGTTAGCCTTTTACTTGTTTTACTGCGCGCCGTCTACGCGCACGTCGCACCAGGATCACGGCAACCGCAATCACTACTGCGGCCAGTGCCAATACCCCCACCTGACCACGATGTATCCAGGTCATTAACAACGTTCTGTTGGCGGCACCCAGATACCCCATATAGACCCATAGTGGCACAGAAATAAATGCCGCCAATCCGTCTAGTATCAAAAAGCGCCAGTAAGGCACACGCCGCGTCATGCCAGCAGTAATAAAGATTGGGGAACGTAAACCAGGGAGAAAACGTGCAACGAACAGCACCCAAGGCCCATAGCGGGTAAATTGCCGTTGTACGCTACGAAAGCGCGCCGGAGTCAAAATACGCGATACCGCACGAATTTTGAGCACCCGCTTGCCAAGTTTATGCCCCAGCATAAACATTGCGCCATCCCCAAGCAGTACGCCCGCCATCCCCACCACAAACATAATATGTACGTTTGTATAGCCAAGGCCCGAGATGATCCCACCCGCAACCAAGGTAATATCCTCAGGGATGGGAAGTCCAAACCCACACAATAACAACACAATGAATACGGCCTGATAGCCATATCCGGTAAAAAAATCGATCAGTATCTGAAGAGTATCCATCTGCCTATGCCTGAGCCACCAAACTCTTGTCGAGTAAAAAAGTGGGGCTAGACCATGTCCGCACCATGCAAGAGGTGCTTATAATATCATACCTACTGAGACGATAACCTAACATGACCCGCCCTATTCGGGTAGAGATTGACCTCTCTGCCATTAAGCACAACTACCTTGTTTCTCGCAAAAAAACCCAAGACCGTGCAGCCTTCGCCGTTATTAAGGCAAATGCCTACGGCCATGGTTCACTAGAAGTAGCACAAGCCCTGTCTGGCATTGCCGATGGCTTTGCCATGCTCAATTTGGAAGACGCGCTGGCGCTGCGAAAAGCCGGTATCCGTCAACCGCTGGCCTTGCTAGAAGGCCCGTTTGAAAAATCAGAAACCATTCTGATGGCCGCCCACGGGATTGCCGGCGCCATTCATAGTGAGCATCAGATTGCCTGGCTGGCGGATAGCCACTTTGGCAGTGCGCACTTTGAAGCCTGGCTCAAGGTTAACAGCGGCATGAACCGTCTGGGCTTCGTCCCACGCCAGATACGTCTTGCCGCACAACAACTTCAGAACCTGCCTGGGGTTAACCTCACCACGATCATGACCCACTTTGCCAGCGCCGACGATGCGCGAGGCGTTGAGGCCCAGTGGGGTCAATTCGAACCGGTTGCACGTGAATCCGGCCTAGCGATCTGCGCGGCAAATTCTGCGGCAATCTTCCGTCACCCAGAAACCCATGGCGACCGGGTTCGCCCCGGCATCACCCTGTATGGCTGTTCCCCGTTTGAAGGCGAGACCGGTCGTGACTTGGGATTACTTCCGGCCATGACCCTATCTGCCGACATTATCGCCATCCAACACCTGCAACCCGGCGATATGGTGGGCTATGGTTGCCGCTTTACCGCTGACAAACCGATGCGCTTGGGGATTGTGGCCTGTGGCTATGCGGATGGCTACCCACGGATTGTGCCAAATGGTACTCCGGTCAGCATTGCCGGAATGCGTTCCGGCACCGTTGGACGGGTCTCCATGGACATGCTGGCAGTTGACCTGACACATATCCCGACGGCACGAATTGGCAGCCGGGTAGTGCTGTGGGGTGAAGATATTCCACTAGAACAGGTTGCCGCTGCGGCAGGAACCCTGTCCTATGAACTGATGTGTGCGGTCACACTGCGCGTACCCAAGGTTTATCACGAGTGATCAAAAAGAGCCCAAGAACTTCTTCTGTTCTTGGGCTCTTTTTGTTTACGCACCCAGCACTCAGGCAGCGGCTTCTATCGCAGAGGCAATCGTGCGCGCCCATTTTTCTGCCAGTTGCGCGGCATCCGCCTCGACCATGACGCGCACCACCGGTTCGGTACCACTAGGACGCAGGACAACGCGGCCATGGCCTTGCAGGGCGGTTTCCGCCTCAGCCAGCGCCTGTTGTGACGCAGCCTTCCAATCTTGTCCCGCCAGACGCACATTAATCAGGGTCTGGGGATACAACTGCCACTCGGCACACGCAGCGCCCAAATCACAACCCAGCTGGTGCAAGCTATCCAGCACCTGCAGCGCAGAAATAATCCCGTCCCCAGTACTATGCTTATCCAGGCACAAGATATGGCCTGAAGATTCTCCGCCGACCAGCCAACCCTGGCTATGCAGCAGCTCCAGCACATAGCGGTCGCCGACTTTGGCACGGCTAAACTCAATCCCAAGCTTTTGCAGAGCCAGTTCCATGCCCAGATTGGTCATCACCGTACCGGCAATCCCCCCCTTGAGCTCGCCCCGCTGTGCTCTCGCCTTGGCAATCACATAGATTAACTGGTCACCATCGAAAACCCGGCCCTGTCGGTCAACCATGATCAGTCGGTCGCCGTCGCCATCCAAAGCGATGCCATAGTCAGCTTCATGCTGTAAAACCGCAGCCTGCAATGCCTTGGGATGCGTGGCACCGACCTTCTCGTTAATGTTATAGCCGTCAGGCTCGCCACCGATCACCACCACTTCGGCGCCCAGTTCATGAAACACTTTAGGGGCGATGTGATAAGTCGCGCCATGCGCGCAATCCACCACCAGTTTTAGCCCTTTCAGATCCCGGTCATTTGGGAAGCTGCTCTTACAGAATTCGATGTAGCGTTCCGCTGCGCCTTCAATCCGGCGCGCACGCCCCAAATCTGCCGACCGCTTGGTGACCATCGGCACATCTAGCAACGCTTCAATTTCTAGCTCAAGCGCATCGTCCAACTTGACGCCCCCCTCGGCAAAGAACTTGATGCCGTTATCTTGAAAGGGATTGTGCGAGGCAGAAATCACGACCCCAGCCGACAGGCGTAGCGCCCGCGTCAAATAGGCAACCCCTGGAGTCGGCAGCGGACCGGTGAGCAATACATTGACCCCAGCGGCGGTGAAACCGGCTTGTAGCGCGGCTTCCAGCATATAGCCCGAGATCCGGGTGTCCTTCCCGACCAGCACCGTCGGGTGATGGTCTCTATCATGGTTGGCCAGTACCTGGCCAGCAGCAAACCCAAGTTTCAGTACAAACTCTGGGGTAATTGGAAATTGGCCAACCTCACCACGCACACCATCGGTACCAAAGTATTGTCGAGACATCACTATTTTCCAACAAGATTAATCGATTGCAGACGAACCCAGAGCCTCAAGGACCTGCAAGGCTTGATGCGTTGCTTTAACATCGTGTACCCGGATAATACGCGCACCACGGCGCGCTGCCTCTATTGCGACAGCAACACTGGCGCCCAGGCGTTCACTGGCGATGGTCTCACCGGTGATGGTGCCCAGCATGGTCTTGCGCGACAAGCCAACCAGTAAGGGTACACCCGCGCGTGCTTCAAGTTCAGGCAGGCCGCGCAGCAGTTGAAGATTGTGTTCAAGGGTTTTGCCGAAACCAAACCCTGGATCCGCCAACAGGCGTTCACGGGCAATGCCAGCATCCAGGCACAGAGACACGCGCCGCCCTAGATAGTCCCCCACCTCGTCAACCACATTCTGATAAAACGGATGATGCTGCATCGAATCAGGATTGCCCTGTTTATGCATCAGGCAGATACCGGCAGGATGCTCGGCAAGCAATGCCAAGGCACCAGGGGCCTCCAGCGCCGACACGTCATTGACCAGATCAATACCAATCGCAAAAGCCGCACGCATCACCTCGGTACGCCGGGTATCCAGAGACAGGGGAACACCGCATCCCTGCAACCGTTCGAGCACTGGCAACACACGATCCATCTCTTCTTCTGGGCTGACGCTGGCTGCATTGGGACGGGTTGACTCGCCGCCAATATCCAATAAATCAGCACCCTCGTTCAACAATCGCTCAGCGTGAGCCAACGCTAGGTCAAGTTGATCGAAACGGCCACCATCCGAGAAAGAATCAGGCGTTACATTCAGAATCCCCATCACCAGAGGACGAGATAGATCTAGAGAAAAACGGCCACAAAGCATCATGACAAGGGACACGAAAAAAAACTGGCGGGGGCCTTAGCACCCGCCAGTCGTGATTGAGAGTTAGGGTTTTCCAGCCGCAGGATCATCCGGCGGCAGCTTTGTATCATCAGGCAGCACCGGTTTAGTTGCCGACTCGGGTTCTGCAATGGGTTCAACGACCGCTTCACTGGGCACCGCTGGTAGCGGTACCGGGCTGGAAGCAGAAACCTGAGGGGCACGCGGCGGTTTGCCAGCCATAATGTCATTGATCTGATCAGCATCAATGGTTTCCCATTCCAAGAGGGCCGCCGTCATGGCTTCCACCTTGTCGCGGTTCTCTTCTAGCAGGCGACGCGCCAGTCCATACTGCTCGTCAATCACCCGGCGAATTTCCTGATCCACTTGTTGCAGCGTGGCTTCTGACAAATTCTTGTGCGTGGTGATTGAACGGCCAAGGAACACCTCGCCCTCGTTCTCGCCATACACCATCGGTCCGAGACGATCAGACATGCCATAGCGCGTAACCATATCGCGCGCCATCTGCGTGGCACGCTCAAAGTCATTGGAAGCACCCGTGGTCATCTGCTTCATAAACAATTCTTCGGAAATCCGGCCACCGAACAGAATGGCAATCCGATTCAGCAGATAATCGCGATCGTAGGCATAGCGATCTTCTTCCGGCAACTGCATGGTCAAGCCAAGCGCACGACCGCGCGGAATGATGGTCACCTTATGCACCGGATCGGTCTTCGGCAACAGCTTAGCCACCACCGCGTGACCTGATTCGTGGTAAGCGGTGTTTTTCTTCTCTTCTTCGCTCATCACCATCGACTTGCGTTCGGCACCCATCATGATCTTGTCTTTGGCCGACTCAAAATCTTCCATATCCACCAGACGCTTGTTGCGTCGGGCAGCAAACAGCGCGGCCTCGTTCACCAGGTTGGCCAGATCGGCACCTGAAAATCCAGGAGTACCGCGCGCAATAATCGATCCTTCCACGTCAGCGGCAATCGGCACCTTGCGCATATGCACAGACAAGATTTGCTCGCGGCCACGAATATCCGGCAGCGGAACCACCACCTGGCGGTCAAAACGTCCAGGCCGTTGCAGTGCAGGATCCAACACGTCGGGACGGTTGGTCGCCGCAATCACGATCACCGTGGCGTTGGTATCAAAGCCGTCCATCTCAACCAGTAACTGATTGAGCGTCTGTTCACGTTCATCATTGCCGCCGCCAAGACCCGCGCCACGTTGACGCCCCACCGCATCAATTTCATCGATGAAGATGATGCATGGTGAGCTTTTCTTGGCCTGCTCAAACATGTCACGCACCCGAGCAGCGCCGACACCGACAAACATTTCCACAAAATCCGAGCCTGAAATGCTAAAGAACGGCACTTTGGCTTCGCCAGCAATCGCCTTAGCCAGCAAGGTTTTACCGGTACCAGGACTACCGCAGAGCAAAACCCCGCGCGGAATCCGTCCCCCGAGGCTCTGGTAGCGGCTGGGATCGCGTAGATAATCCACGATCTCCTTCACCTCTTCCTTGGCTTCGTCGCACCCGGCGACATCAGAGAAGGTCACCGTATTGTTTTCTTGGTCCAGCATGCGCGCTTTGCTCTTGCCAAACGAGAAAGCACCACCCTTGCCGCCGCCTTGCATCTGGCGCATAAAAAACACCCAGACACCAATCAGCAATAGCATTGGGAACCAGCTGATGAAGATATTCATCAGCATGCTAGGCTCTTCCTCTGGCTTGGCCGCAAACCTGACATTATTTTTGATCAGGTCATCAACCAGTTGAGGGTCGTAGGGAGCATAGGTGGTAAAGGTCGAGCCGTCAGTCCGCTTCCCCTTGAGCCATTGTCCGCGCAATGGATGCCCCTCAATGGTGAGGGATTGCACTTTCGCAGATTCAACATCACTGATGAACTGAGAGTAGACAACAAGGTCTTGCGTTTCTTGCTTTTTGTTGAGCTGATTGAATACTGTCATCAGCACAACACCAATGATGATCCAGATGGCGATATTTTTGCCGATATTATTCACTAGCGCGGACTCCTCTGTGCCCTGACTTGCTGGTTTCCGATTTCTTTCGGATTGTAACCCCCGGCGCGGGTAATGTCAGCGTCGTCCCTTGTGCTACTTAAAGAGTAAACGCCGTTCAACCGGTTTCATACAAACCCAAGCGCGCGTCAAATTCAATCAAAACTACGTGCTTGGTCGATTACGCTTATCTCGCAGATTGGGTACGACCTCGAAAATTACAAGATCTACCACAATCTGCCAAGGCTCTCGCCATGGCTCTGAGCGGCGGGAACAGACCCCATATTAGTACAAGCCTACCAGACAGACAGGCCGAATGGGGGCAATATACCGCTTCAAGCTGGGTAAACACTGCGTTATAAGAAATTTCTTAACAAAAAACAGCTGCTACAACAGCTAGAGCCCCGGCAGCCGTCATCTACAACCCGCTTGGCTTGCGCCTCAACGGCGCCCTTTGCCCAGAAGGTAGGTTTCATTTGACCGATCACGCGAAGCCTTGGGCTTACGGGTACTCACTTCGGTAAACAATGCACGCATTTCTTTGAGATAGGACTGAAATTCGCTCCCCTGGAAAACCTTGACCAGAAAATGGCCCCCTGGCTTCAGGTGGTCTCGGGCAAACTCCAGCGCCAGCTCAGTGAGATGAAAGCTACGCGCCTGATCAATGGCACTCATCCCAGAGATATTTGGCGCCATATCGGAGATCACGACGTCCAACGCCCGCCCATCCAGTAATGCGACAAACTGTGCCAACACCTCTTCTTCGCGAAAATCGCCTTGAATAAACTCGACGCCAGCCACAGGATCCATCGGCAAAATGTCCAGAGCAAACACGCGGCCCTGCTCGCCTACCAGCCGTGCAGCCACTTGAGACCAGCTACCGGGTGTGCTGCCTAGATCTGCCAACACGGTACCCGCATGAATCAGCTTATCCTTCTCGTTGATTTCCAATAGCTTATAAGCCGCGCGCGCGCGGAAACCGTCCTTCTTGGCCATCTGGACGTAGTGGTCTTGTACATGCTCTTTCAACCAGGCGTTGCTGGTTTTACTTCGTGACATTCGTTTCTCTCAAGCAAAAAAACAGGGTGCGATGGGCTAGGTTGACCGACCCCCGCAGACGCGGAGCCTTACTCTGAAGTCTTGTTTATGTGTGTAGTTTTTGGGTAAATGGCTAAAGTTTAGTAGAATCTGCTTTTAGTCAAGAATGATCAAACACATGAAAATCGAACTGTCTGCCTTCGAGCGCCAGTATCTGAAAGGACTTGCGCACGGCCTAAGCCCTGTCGTGATGATCGGCAATCAGGGACTGACCGAAGCGGTAATGCGCGAAGTTGCCATCAATCTGGAAGCGCACGAGCTGATCAAAATCCGCGTATTGGGCGATGATCGCAATGCACGCATCAGCATGGTTGAACAAATTTGCGACCAACTGGCTGCGGCTCAGGTCCAACACATCGGCAAAATGCTGGTGGTATGGCGCCCTTCTGACAAGCAACGCATTGTGCTACCAAAAAGCAAAAAAGAGCTGAAGACCAAGCTGTGATAGAAAGCGGGGAATAACGATCAGGGGTTGGTACCTTGGTCGTTCCCTGCTTTTTAACTGGGTCACGACCGTACTATCGCGGTCGTTACACCTGACTCCCCACTCTCTACTCTTTACGCAACACGTAAGCCAAACCCATCAGGCTCTGCACCAGGTAAATCAAACTCGAAATCGCGTGCCAAGTGCCAAAACCACCGCCGAACAGGCCTTCAGCGGCCTGATTCATGTGCAATTTCAAGTTGGCAATAATCGGCGACACGGCAAACTGGTTAATTACGGTACACACCAGCATGGCAAACACCAGCCAGAACCCCGCACTTTTTATTCCACGCACACCATCGCGCCACACTGCGTGCACCAGCAAGAAGGCACCACAAACCAAGCCGACCCAGGCGATCGCCTGAAACAGCTTGCCTGCCACCATGCCAGCGGAGGATTTATCCAGCATGGAGAACAAAATCGGCGTAACCACAATACCGACGATCCACATGCCGCCAATCCAGAATGTTCGGGCAATAGCTTTCAATCCATCCATCAAAGCGCCCCCTTATCAATCTTCACATCCGAGTCTTTGCGCAAAAAGCCCCAGCAACACGCGCCAGGCGCACCACTCAGATGTATTTCACATCCAGTATTTCATATTCACGCACACCACCAGGCGCCATGACTTCAGCAACATCGCCCGACTCTTTACCGATTAACGCGCGCGCAATCGGGGAGTTGACCGACACTTTGCCCAATTTGATGTTGGCTTCATCATCACCAACGATCTGGTAGGTCACGGCTTCTTCGGTTTCCAGATCGATCAGGTCAACCGTAGCAGCAAACACCACACGACCATCCGCATCGAGTTCGGTTGGATTAATCACCTGTGCATTGGACAGCTTGCCTTCGAGGTCGGCAATCCGACCTTCAACGAAACCCTGACGCTCTTTTGCTGCGTCATACTCGGCATTTTCAGACAAGTCGCCGTGCGAACGAGCTTCAGCGATGGCTTGGATGACCGACGGCCTCTCCACGCTTTTCAAGCGTTGCAGCTCTTCGCGTAGTACTTCTGCTCCGTACACAGTTAACGGGACTTTACTCATACATTCATCTCCACTGGCGGGATCCCCCGCCCTCATCAAAAACGCAAGCCGCCGTACGGGACGGCGGCTTGGCAATTGCTTGGTATTAGTGCTGAATTGTAACGGCAAATGGCTCGCGGTTCAAAGGATGCCCAAAGACAACCTCAAAATTCAGCTGTTTAGTCCCTTCAAAGACGCATGAAGTTCTTGCACACTGTAAACTTCAAAGTTCGGCGCCTGAGCCAAACCAAGGCATACAGCCTTGGCGCCCGCCAGGGTAGTGTGCAGCGGAATACGTGCTTGCAGCGCGGCGCGGCGGATCGAATAGCTATCTTGCTTGGCCTGCCACTGTTCCGCCACGGTATTCACTACCAAGGCAATTTGCCCATTTTTAATCATATCGCCGATATGAGGGCGCCCTTCATTGACCTTATTGACGCGTTGAACCACCACACCAGCATCCAAAAGACTCTTGGCCGTTCCGCGCGTAGCACACACACCAAACCCCAGTCGCTGTAACTCACGCGCCACTTCCAACACGCCGTTTTTGTCACTGTCGCGCACCGACAACAGCACCTTGCCAATGGTCGGTAAACGGTCACCAGCAGCCAACTGGCTCTTGACAAAGGCTTCGGCAAAACTGCGCCCAACACCCATCACTTCGCCGGTTGATTTCATTTCCGGCCCAAGCACGGTATCAACGCCAGGAAACTTGATAAACGGGAACACCGCTTCCTTCACCGAGAAGTACGATGGTACCACCTCATGCTCAAAACCTTGCTCTGCCAGTGAAATACCCGCCATGGCCCGCGCGGCAATCCGTGCCAGAGGCACACCAGTGGCCTTGGAAACAAATGGTACTGTACGGCTAGCACGCGGGTTAACTTCCAGCACGTAAATATCGCCGGCCTGAATCGCAAACTGCACATTCATCAGACCAACCACCCGCAAGGCCCGCGCCATCGCAATCGTCTGGCGACGAATTTCATCGCACACAGAAGGAAACAAACTGTACGGTGGCAAAGAGCAGGCTGAATCACCAGAGTGTACTCCCGCCTGCTCCACGTGCTCCATAATGCCACCAATCACCACCTGCTTGCCATCCGAGAAACAATCTACATCGACTTCGATGGCATCGTTAAGGAAGCAATCCAACAACACCGGGCTATCGTTGGAGACTTTAACAGCCTCGCGCATATAGCGCTCAAGGTCGGTACTGGCATGCACGATCTCCATCGCACGGCCACCGAGTACATAAGAAGGGCGCACCACCAATGGATAGCCAATTTCTTCTGCTAGACGTAAGGCCTCCGCCGGACTGCGCGCGGTACGATTCGTTGGCTGCTTCAGCCCCAAATCCTGCAATACCTTTTGAAAACGTTCACGGTCTTCTGCGGCATCAATCATGTCCGGGCTCGTGCCAATAATCGGCACACCATAGCTTTCCAGTGCCCGCGCCAACTTCAACGGCGTCTGCCCGCCATACTGCACGATGACCCCGACCGGACGCTCAACCTGCACAATTTCCAGCACGTCTTCCAGCGTCAGCGGTTCAAAGTACAACCGATCCGAGGTGTCATAGTCGGTCGAGACGGTTTCTGGATTGCAATTCACCATAATCGTCTCAAAACCTGACTCGCGCAGACTCAATGCTGCATGCACGCAACAATAGTCAAATTCGATACCCTGGCCGATGCGGTTTGGCCCGCCCCCCAGCACCATAATTTTCTTGCGTGAACTGGGCTTGGCTTCACACTCTTCTTCATAGGTCGAATACAAATAGGCGGTCGAGGTAGAAAACTCAGCCGCGCAGGTATCTACGCGTTTGTAGACCGGACGCACCGCAAGTGCCCAGCGCCGTGCACGGATATCTGCAGCGCCCACCGACAGCAAGGTCGCCAGGCGCGCATCAGAGAACCCTTTGCGTTTCAGCTGAAAAATTTCGTCACGCGACAAGGCGCTGGCATCGCGGCCAGACAGTTGTGTCTCATCGTGGATTAAATCTTCAATCTGAGCCAAAAACCAGGGGTCAATAAACGACTCTTCGTGGATTTCTTGCAGGCTCATGCCAATCCGGAAGGCATCCGCTACATACAGGATACGTTCCGGACCCGGCGCGGCCAGCTCATGGCGAATCACCTCGGCATCCAAAGTCCGTGGTTCAAAACCAGTCAGACCGGTTTCTAGCCCACGTAGCGCCTTCTGAATGGACTCTTGAAAACTGCGGCCGATCGCCATCACTTCGCCCACCGATTTCATCTGGGTGGTCAGACGATCATCTGCCTGCGGAAATTTTTCAAAGGCAAAACGTGGAACTTTGGTCACCACGTAATCAATCGACGGTTCAAACGAGGCCGGTGTGGCCCCACCCGTGATTTCGTTTTGCAATTCGTCCAGGGTATAACCTACCGCCAGTTTGGCGGCCACCTTGGCGATCGGGAACCCGGTGGCCTTGGAAGCCAGCGCGGAAGAACGCGACACCCGCGGATTCATCTCGATCACGATCATCTGACCATCGGCTGGATTGATGGCAAACTGCACATTAGAGCCACCCGTATCCACACCAATTTCGCGCAACACCGCAATCGAAGCATTACGCATCAACTGATATTCTTTGTCAGTCAGCGTCTGCGCAGGCGCCACGGTAATCGAGTCACCAGTGTGCACGCCCATGGGATCAAAGTTTTCAATTGAGCAGATGATGATGCAGTTGTCTGCGCAGTCACGCACCACCTCCATCTCAAACTCTTTCCAGCCGAGCACCGATTGTTCAATCAACAGTTCATGGGTCGGCGAAGCCTCAAAACCACGCTCGCAGATCGCGATAAACTCTTCTCGGTTGTAGGCAATCCCCCCGCCTGACCCACCCATGGTGAAACTAGGACGTATCAAGGTTGGAAATCCGACCTGAGCCTGTCCTTCGTGTGCTGCCTCAAGGTCGTGTGCCACAAACGACAGCGGGCACGACAAGCCAATTTTTTCCATGGCGAGCTTAAAGCGACCACGGTCTTCCGCCTTATCGATCGCGTCTTCCGACGCGCCGATCAATTCAACCTCGTACTCTGCCAGTACACCATGTCGTGCCAGATCGAGCGCGCAGTTCAGCGCGGTTTGCCCACCCATGGTAGGCAGCAAGGCCGATGGTCGCTCCTTGGCAATGATTTTTTCCAACACTTGCCAGTTGATCGGCTCGATATAAGTTACATCGGCCATCTCCGGATCCGTCATGATGGTTGCCGGATTGGAGTTCACCAGAATGATTTTATAACCTTCTTCACGCAAGGCTTTGCACGCCTGTGCGCCGGAATAATCAAACTCACACGCCTGACCGATCACAATCGGGCCTGCGCCAATAATCAAAATACTTTGGATGTCAGTACGTTTTGGCATCATTCACGCTCATTTTTTGTCTACTTATCTTAAGTCAGGCTCGCTAGGGCAAGCTTGGCACCGAACCCGGGGAACAGCGTTCCCTCGCCGCGATTAAGGGCGGCTAAAAGATGCCAGCGTCGTCGCAACGCCTGGCTTAAGCGGGTTACGGTTACAATCAGCGTCGACAGATAGATCGCGCTGCAGCACTGCAGGATTGCGCCCAGGGCCAAAAAGGTCAGAGCCGTAATGCCAAACATTTTATTCTCCGAAATCAATTTGGTTCAGGCGATTTGCCGTTTGGGCTCTTTGGCCATCGCGTTGATAAACCGGTCAAACAGATACGCCACATCTTGTGGCCCCGGACTCGCCTCTGGATGTCCCTGGAAGCCAAACGCCGGTCGATCAGTCAGGCAGATCCCCTGCACCGTGCCATCAAATAGGCTGCGATGCGTCACGCGCACATTGGCGGGCAAGCTGGCTTCTTCAACCTGAAAACCATGGTTCTGACTGGTAATCATCACCCGAGCGCTATCCAGATCTTGTACCGGATGATTCGCACCGTGATGACCGAATTTCATTTTGCTGGTTCGGGCGCCACACGCCAGCCCAAGCAATTGATGCCCAAGGCAGATGCCAAAGATCGGCAGACGCGCGTCAAGCAAGGCGCGAATCGCCGTGACCGCATAATCGCAAGGCTCCGGGTCACCCGGTCCATTGGAGAGAAACACGCCATCCGGTGCCAGTGCGAGCACCTCCGCAGCCGAAGTCGTGGCGGGCACCACGGTCAAACGACAGCCACGTTCAGCCAACATACGCAGAATATTTCGTTTAACACCAAAGTCATAGGCGACAACATGGTAGCGCGTGTCATGCACCGGCGCATAACCAGCCCCCAGATGCCACTCGCCCTGATCCCAGGCGTAAGCTTCGGTGCAACTCACGGTTTTAGCCAGATCCTGGCCCGCCATTGAGCCGAAGTTGCGCGCTAATTCAACCGCGCGCGTCGCATCAATCTCGCCGGCCATAATGGTGCCAGCTTGCGCGCCCTGTTCACGCAGCAGCCGCGTCAATCGTCGCGTATCAATGCCGCCAATCGCCACAACATTGTGCTCGGTCAGATAGGCCGAGAGCGATTGATCCGCACGAAAATTACTGTGCAGCATCGGCAGATCGCGCACGATCAGCCCAGATGCAAAAACGGCGCGAGATTCATTGTCTTCTGAATTCGCGCCGACGTTTCCAATATGCGGATACGTTAAAGTGATGAGCTGTTTACAATAAGAGGGATCACTAAGAATTTCCTGATACCCCGTCATGGCGGTATTAAATACCACCTCTCCGACCGTATGGCCGGTGGCCCCTATGGCATGCCCAGAAAAAAGGCTGCCATCGGCCAGGGCAAGAATTGCAGGTGTAACTGACACGGCTGGCTCCTGTTGATAGTCTTGGCCTGACGTGAACAACGGGACGCACGCCGCGCGGTCGTCCCGTTCTGTCAAACCCTTTTATGATATCGCCATCGCCGCTTGCCGACAACCTACACTTTCAGAATTGCGACATTATAGTTCAAAACAGCACCAATAATGCGACCTGTCAACCGCCAAATTAATACATTGGCGTTTATATGCTTTAAAAATAATGCCTAGCAGTTAAGAGACCAGCGCCAGGATCAGTGCCGCAGGCAAAACCTGCTGTTCCCCAGTCGAACGCCAGCCACCAAGCCCCCATGAAACCGTTGCACGCGCCTCACCCTGCGACAGGGTCCAGGCAAGACGCGCCGAGCGCAATTGGCGCGGTAGCAGCTGCCAACGCACGGTTTGCAACGGGGCAACCGCGCCATCGGCGCCGATGCTTACCAACTGTCCCGAGCCATGCCAAGCAGAGCCACTCGCAAACGCCAAACGCCAGCCGCCCTTAGTTAGATGAGTCAGCACCGGGTCTAGCCAGGCGGCGGGTCCCGCCAGCGCACAGCGAGCCCACCAATAGCAGCCGATAGATTATTTTCATTTATCCCCCTGGCCATGCACTAAGATTGCGTCAATCCTGACCAGCCCGGGCTCGTTGTCGGCATGCACCGCCAACTGCAGCGGGGTCACTTGATGCCGATATTCCAACTCAGCGGCAAGATTCAGCCAGCGCGCAAATTCAGCTTGGCCCGACACCAGCAGATGCTGCTTGCCCGCTTGGATGTTCCACCCTTCCAGTGAAAATCCTTGTTGCAGGGCCAGCTCACTGAAGATGCGCGACAGCGCTTCTCCGCTAATCGGTTGAACCACCGGCAGCTTCCCCAACCGTTGCATCTCGTCGCGCATCACCGTTATCTGACGCAAGTCGGCGGACAGCTGCGCCACCAGAGGACGCTGATGCGCCAAAGTGAGATTAAGCGGTAGCCATACCCCGTGGTAAACACCCAGCCCGGTCAACAGTGCCGCCATAACCAACAGCAGGTAGCGCTCACGCAGGCTACGCTGCAGCCAGACGACGCGAAGACCTTCAATTTTGCTGTGCACGCATTCCCGCCTCTCCGTTTGATGGCGCACGGTGTAATCGCCACTGGCCCACACCATCGGGCTCAAGTAATAATTGGCGCGCCAAGAATTCACCACGCCAGCGCCGCAGCGTCTCATCGCTCAAGGCGACGTGACTAAAACGCAAACGCCCATCGCGAAAATCAAGCGCCTGTAATCGCAGGCTATCACCAGCTACCTGAGCCAAAGCAGACATGAGTTCTAGTGCGCCAGCGCGTTGCGTCAAACCACGCATCTGCCGTTGTTGTTCCAACCCGGCAAACGCCTGCGGCAGTGCTTGTCCGGGGTTCGGTGCAGCTACGCCAAACGCAGCAGACATGCGCGTCACCTCACGGCTCAGACTAAACTGCTGCCAAGACAGCCAACCCAGTTCGGTTGCGCTCAACAACAACTCAGCCGTACAACACCAGAGCAACACCAGGCTGAGTCGACGCAGTAGTCCACGCCACTGGCGTCCAGCATGCTGAGCCGCCATGACCCCACAGGCAAAATTCAGATCTAGACAGAGGGGCGCACGGCGCCAGTCATACTCACAAGCCAGCGCATGCGGTGTTTGACGCCAAGCCGAGGGCAAACGCGCCGGGCCACACACAGTTAGTTGATCGACACAGATCGACGCGGCCATGGGCTCAGCCGCCAGGGGCAAAAATAGTGCCTGGGTACGCGCCAGACGTAGCATCCAACCGCTGGCAAGCTGCGCCACACACCCGGCCCCAGGCTCGGGAGTGGGTAACAACATTTCTTCAGGCACAATTCGCTCGACCGTCATCCCCTGCGTGTTAAGCAGTGCCCTAAGCTCAGTCAGAGGCGCCACGGCCGTCAGCGCTACACACTGGCGACCATCATCGAGCTTGTCCCCTTGCAGATACAGATTGTCACTGGGCTCGTTCGCCAACTCAGGCTCAAGCGCAAACCCCAATAACGCCCCCTTATTGGCCTGCAGTTTGGCTGGCAAATTCACCAGGGTAAAAAGGGTGCAGCCCGCAGCCAAAATCCATTCGGTTTGATCGGCCACAGGCCAGGGCTCACCCTCGTCCCCTGACGCCACCATCTGGCCGCCTGCGTCTAACAGAGCCCAAGGCAAGCGCGCTAGTGCGACATTCGGTATTAGATACAGTCTCAAGATATGCATCGAGGTCCTCATGCTACTGACGCCTGACGGCATCAAGGGGCAAAAGCTCGGCTTGCCGCCACCGCAAAGCGGCACGCCCAGCTTCAACCTGAATCAAGGCGCGGATGCCAAGCTGTTTCTCACGATGGCGTACCGAGCCCCGCAGCAAAAAAAAGAAGATCGCGTCGTCAAGCGCGCCACATCCTCCAGGGGATGATTGAGCCGTTGCTTGAAATCCATCGCATCACGGAAATAATGCTCGTCGCGTTGCGCCACCACACTGGACAGTCGTCCAGGGGGGACTTCGGGCAGCATCACCTGCAAGAGCAATAGTGGTGCGGTATTGAGATTGACCGTATTGATCTCATCCGCCAGCAAGCTTGCATAGGGTTCCAGGCGCGCCAATACTTCAGTCGAATAGCCTGGCACCTGCTGCAAAGACTCCCAGCGCGCTAAGTGCCGCAACGGCAAAGGTTCGAGCACAGGCTCACCAGCGGTCTGGGGAAAACGCAGACCACGCCAGCGAATCAGGCTATCCGCCAAAGACGCGGGTAAGGCTAATTGCTGCAGCAACCCCCGGTAGTAAGTCAATTGCTGCAGATCGATGACCCCACCAGCGCCGGCCAAGGCATTCAGATTCAGCCGCCCTTGCAGGTCTTGCAGGTTGGCACGGAGCAGGTAGCCGGCTTCGATCGCGGCCAGCGCTTGCGCCCAAGGCTGCGAATGCGCCACCACTGGGCTGTCTTTTAACCGGCTTTGCGCCCATGAGATCTCGGCATCCAGCCATAAACGCATCTGCGCCCGCTGGCGATCACTCTCCACCTGATGCCACCACAAGCTCTGCTGCCATAACACCAAAGAGGCGGCAGACGCCGCCAGAGCCACCAGTAACAGTGCCATCACCACCGCCATGCCGCGCTCTTGCTTCACGGTAAGCGCCATAACCGGGTCACGCTGCCAATGCCAACATGCGATACGCGCATTTCCAGCGCACGCGCCTGCGCGCCTGGCGCATCTGACAAGGATTCAACCCAGCGACCGTCATCCAGTAATAACCGCCAACGCACTTGAGACGCGGCCGACAACAAGGGGAAAAACTCGCCCTCTACCCGGGTTGACGACCAAACCAACCCGGCAGACTGTTGTTGATAGACAATCCGCTCGCGTCCGTCATCCGCCAGAGCACTATAAATTGGCAAACTCAGCCGCTGCCCCTCAGCTGCTTGCTCCAGGCTTAATCGCTGGCGCGACGGAGCCCTGACCTGGGTGGGTTCCAATCCAGCCAAATCGCGCTCGATCCGGCGAAACAAGCGTGCCAGATCAATCCATTGCGCGGAAGTCTCCATCAAGCGCTCGCGAGAAATCAGCAAGTTACTAAACGCCTGGTATCCCAGCACCGACAAGATCGCCAGCAGACTCATGGCAACCAAAACCTCAATCAAGGTCATGCCAGACTGGCCGTGCACGCGGCGGCGCATCACCCACCCTGCCGCTGCAAGTATCGGGTCAAGACTGCCAGTTGGTAACGCGCCGCCCCCGGTGCCAAAATCCGCACCTCCACCCGCAGCAGTTTTGCGTCTTGCGCCACCGTCACCTCCTGCTCCCAGCGCCAATGTCGATCATCCTCAGTCAGCACCCCCTGCTCTATTCCGGGCGCAGGCAAACGGTCTTGCAGTTGCAAGCGCACCATGCGGTTTTCCGCCACCCAGCCAGCCAACATCCGTTCACGCAAGGTGGCGCTATTTTCGGCCGCCAGCCCGCTGGCGCGCAGAAGTGCGGCAAACGCCAGGGCCATGATCGCCAGCCCAACCAGGACCTCGATGAGGGTAAAACCCTGCGCGTGCTTCACGGCGTTCCCTCACTCACCACCACACGCCCCAGCGGCGACAAATTCACATCCATCCGCCGCTCGCCTGCGCGCAACGACAAATAGAGCCGCGGACTTTGGTTTTCCTGCCACAGTAACCAGGGCGTGGTGTCGGAGCTAGCGCGCACCACCTCGCCATGGATACCGTCCGGCCAGCGCCGCGGCGCAAATAGTTCGTCCCGTACTGCCTGCCAGCGCCCATCCGCCGCTGGACGCAAAAAAGCCACCCCATCCGACCGCCACTCCAGCGCCAACGGGTCACCCATCTCGCTCGCATCCACCGCCTGTTCCAGTACACGGGCAAAGCGATACGCTTCGTCTTCTACCTGACGGTGAGTATCTGGCCTCAAGGACAAAGTCAGCGTACTCGCCATCACCCCCAGTATCAGCATCACCACCAGCACTTCAATCAGGGTAAAACCGTGCACCCTCACAACAACCAGCTGCCTATATCTGCATTCACGCCCTCGCCACCTTCCTTGCCATCCACACCCAGACTCCAGATATCGATCTCAGCATGGCGACCGGGATTGGCGTATTGATAGGGTGTACCCCAGGGATCTTTCGGCAAGCGCTCAAGATAGCCGCCAGGCTTCCAGTTGCGTGGAACCGGGTCGTCTCCAGGCTTCTCCACCAGTGCCTTCAAGCCCTGCGCGCTACTGGGGTAATGGATATTATCTAGCCGGTAAAGCTTCAAGGCTTGCATCAAAGCGTTGATATCTTGTTTAGCCGCCACGGCCCGCGCCTCATCTGGACGGCTCATCACTTTGGGCACCACCAGCGCCGCCAACACCCCAAGAATCACAATCACCACCATAATTTCAATCAGGGTAAAACCGGCTTGTCGTGCGTAGATTTTTTTCATCATCAAATTCACTATCTCACCATCTGGTTCATATCAATGATCGGCAACATCACCGCCAATACAATCACCATCACGACCCCGCCCATCAACAAGATCAATAGCGGTTCCATCAAGGCGGTAAAGGTTGCCAATCGACGTTCAACCTCTTGTTGTTGCTGTTCTGCGGCCCGCTCCAGCATCTGCGCCAATTGCCCACTGGCCTCACCACTGCCAATCAGGTGAACCAGTACCGGCGGAAACAGGCGCGCCTGCCCCAGCGCCTGCGCCAGCGATTGACCTTCGCGCACCCCAGCAGCAGCACCCGCCAGCGCATCCTGTAACACTGTCAGCGATAACAAAGGGCGCACCGTCGATAAAGAGGACAGCAGCGGGACCCCACTCGCCACCAAAATCGCCAAGGTACTGGACATGCGCGCGGTATTGAGCGCCAGCACCAAGCGCCCGATCACCGGCAAACCCAACACCCGGCGCTCCACCGCCTGGCGCCAGGCTCTGCGCTTCAATAACCAGCGGCACAGCAACACCGCTAGGCACAGCACCAGTCCCAACACCAGGCCCCATTCCCGCAGGTGGCTACTCAGCGCCATCAAGGCGCGCGTCAACCAAGGCAAGGCTTGCCGGGTGGCGACAAACACACCAACCACTTGGGGAACCACATAACTCATCAGTCCCGCCACCACCAATAGCGCAACCAACATCACCGCGGCAGGATAGGCCAGCGCCTGAATCACCTTTTGCCGCGCACGCGCACGCCGTTCAAGATACTCAGCCAGGCGCGCCATCACCGCCCCCAGGCGACCGCTATGTTCGCCAGCATCCACCAGAGCACGGTACAAAGGCGGGAACACCACGGCCTGCTCAGCCAACGCGGAGGCAAAACTACTCCCCTGTAAAATTTCACTGCGCAGCCCCTCCAGCACCCTGCGGCTGGCCTCTTGCTCCGACTGTTCAATCACCGCCGCCAATGCGCGTTCTAGCGGTAAGCCAGCGTTTAACAAGCTAGACAACTGTTGAGTGACGAGCACCAGTGCCGCACTATTCAGTTTTGAGTGGGAGCCGCGCACGCGCCCAACCCCCGCTGAAACCAGTTCGACCTTGAGCGGCAACAAGCCTCGTTCGCGCAACTTGGTACGCGCCGCACGCGGAGAATCCGCATCTAACACCCCATCTTCGCGCTGCCCTTCGCGATCCAGCGCCTGATAACGAAATGCCGTCATGCTAGCTCCGGGTGACACGCAGAACTTCTTCACGCGTGGTTTCTCCGTCATGCACCCGCTGATCGCCATCTTCACGCAGCGTACGCATTCCCAAGGCACGCGCATGTTCACGCAATACTTGCTCGGAAGCGGCACCGTGAATCAGCCGCTGTAACTCGCCATCGACGCGCAACAGTTCGTACACGCCATAACGACCGCGATATCCACTGTGATTGCACGCGGCGCACCCCAGCGCATGGTAATGCGCCCCCTCCCCGGCCTCGTGCGGCTGCAACTGCCGACAGACAGGACACAAACGACGCACCAGCCGTTGCGCCATCACCGCCAGTAATGACGAAGCCAACAGGAACGGCTCCACGCCCATGTCGACCAAGCGCGTCACCGCGCTCACCGCATCGTTGGTATGCAAGGTGGCCAGCACCAGGTGCCCGGTCAAAGAGGCCTGCACGGCAATCTGCGCAGTCTCAAGATCACGAATTTCGCCAATCATGATCACATCCGGGTCTTGCCGCAGAATCGCACGTAGCGCCTTGGCAAACCCCATGTCGATACGGGGATTAATCTGAATCTGGCCAATCCCGGCCAAGTGATATTCGACCGGGTCTTCAACCGTCATGATGTTGGTATGGGCCGCATCCAGGCGAGATAGTGCGGCATACAGGGTGGTGGTTTTGCCCGAACCAGTCGGCCCGGTGACTAACAAAATGCCGTGTGGCTGACGAATAATCTGGTCGACCTGCGCCAGCGTATCGGCCGCCATACCCAGTGAGGTCAGGTCCAGTCGCGCGGCCTCTTTGTCCAACAGGCGCAACACCACCCGCTCACCATGGCTGGTGGGCAAGGTCGACACCCGCACGTCTACCGGACGGCCGCCCAGGCGCAAGGAGATACGGCCATCTTGTGGTATGCGCTTTTCGGCAATATCCAGACTCGCCATAATCTTGATGCGCGACACCATCGCCGCATGCAGCGCCCGATGCGGGCGGACCACGTCAAAGAGCACGCCATCCTGGCGAAAACGCACCAGAGAGCAATCTTCGAACGGTTCGATGTGAATATCCGAAGCCTGATCGCGCAAGGCCTGCGCCAACAAGGCGTTGATCATGCGAATAATCGGCGCATCGCCCGCGCTTTCAAGCAAGTCCTCTACCGTGGGTAATGCCGCCACCAGGCGCTCCAGATCAAGCTCTTGGCCCGCATCATCCACAATGCCGGCGGCACCATCGCGGCTGGCGTAATAGTGTGCCAGCGCCTTTTCGTACTGATGCGCCGCCAATAATTCCAGGCGATCCGGGGCGCCATACAAACGAAACACCTCGGCCCAAGCATGGGCGGGGGTCCCTTCACGGATACACCACAGTTTTTCTTCTGCGGTTTCAACCAGCGTGACCCCTGCGTCGCGCGCAAACGAAAAGGGAAGCCGAGTATTCATGGAGTGACCTCGTGCGTTGCGCGCGGGGCCAAGGCTTTGACGCCTTCAGGCAAGCTATCGAGCGCACTTTTGATATCCAGCGGCAATTTACGCTCAGCATTTTGCAGCGACTCACCGATGATATAGCGATAGCGATCTTCGGCAATCGCGCGCGCACCCAGGTCATCACGCACAATGGTTGGCTTCAGAAACACCAGCAAATTGGTCTTTTTCCGCTGTTTATGCTGATACTTGAACAACCACCCCAACAGCGGGATATCGCCCAATAGCGGTACTTTTTCCTGGTTGTCGCTCAAGGTTTCCTGAATCAGACCGCCAATCGCAATCATGCCGCCATCGTCCACGGTCACCGAGGTTTCCACCACCCGCACATTAGTCGTCGGCAAGGTCAGCACGCTTGAAGGATCAAGCGACGAGGCTTCTTGCAGAATTTTCATGCGGATCGAACCGCCTTCTGAAATTTGCGGCACGATTTCAAGTTTGAAACCGATCTTCTTGCGTTCGTAAGTTGAAAACGGCTGGACCGTGCTGCCACCGCCGCCGCCACCCGCATTGGTATACTGCCCGGTTTGAATCGGAATCTCCTGCCCCACCTCAATCCGGGCTTTTTCATTATCCGTGGCCATCAACGTTGGATTGGACAATACATTGCCCTGCGCCTCGTTTTCCAGCGCCCGCGCCAGCATGCCTAGATTCAGCACTTGGCCAACCCCCGGAATATTCAGCACGCCACGACTAATGCCAATATTCAGACCATTACTGGAAAAAGTAGAAAACCCTCCGTTGCTATTCTTAGCTGCATTCAGAATGCCGGGAGTGTTATGCGATGAAAAACTGGTATTCCCCACCACGTGAGCACCGTCTTGCCCCAACCCAGCCAGCGACTGCCACTGCACGCCCATCTCTTGCAGGCGCTTCGCCGAAACCTCCATCACCAGCGTTTCGACATACACCTGGGCACGGCGCCGATCCAGTTGATCAATCACCTGACGCAAATTGCGAAACATGCTGTCGGGTAGATTGATGATCAGTGCATTGTTTGAGGTGTCGGCTTGCACCAGATTAGCGGCATACCCCCCCTCGGCGACGGGTTCAGCCGTCAAGTTCGTCGCAGCGGGTTCGGCTTGGTTTTTATCCACCCCAGCAGCGCTCGGCGATGACGGCAACGCCGTACGCAACTGAGCCGAAAGCGGCGCGGCGCTTGAACTGAGCAAAGCCCGTAGCGTCTGGGCCACACGCTCTGCATTCGCATTTTTCAGATACACCACGCGCACATTGGCCCCCGACTGGCTCGGCTGATCCAGCAATTTCACCAAACTCTTGACCTGTGCCAATCGCCCGGGGGTATCCGTGCGCACCAACAGCACATTGGCGCGCGCATCTGCGCTCACAATAGTCTTGGCCCCATCGGCCGCGCTGTCTTGCAATAGCTTGCTCAAGGTTGTCGCCAGTTCTAGAGAAGAGGCATGCAACAAGCTAATCACCGCCGTTTTGGATCCTGGGCTATGGTCGATGTTGGCGATAATCGACTCGATACGGCGCAGATTATCGGCATAATCAGTCACCACCAAGGCATTGGCTTGAGGAAACACCGACACGGCGTTATTGGGTGAAACGATGGGGCGAATTACCGGCATCAACTGGGTTGCGTTGCTGTGCTTGAGTTTGAAAACCTGGGTAATCAACCGGTCACGGTCGCCACTCAGGTTCTTGCCATAGTGCGCATGTAATTTGGCATCGGACTCAGGCAATATTTTGACCACCCCTTTACCTTCTACGGCGCTAAACCCCTGCAAGCGTAACGATGACAGCATGATCTGGTAGGCCAGGTCGCGAGAAACCGGCTCAGCCGAAATAATATTCATCGTCCCTTTTACCCGTGGATCGATGATGAAATTTCGCCCAGTCATTTCTCCAATCGCGCGAATCACGGTTTCAATATCCGCATTCACAAAATTCAAGGTCACTAGTTCTTTTGGTGCCGCGTAAGCCATCTCACCAATCAGGCAACACATGCATAGTATTCGAGCGAGTTTCAAGAATATCCTTAGCAGTTCATTCATTCTGGTCAAAGTCAGGCGCGGGCGGTGGCAGTGCCTCCGGGTCGTCTCCTGGCCGCGGGATGGGGGGCTGTCCACTGGCGCTTTGCAATGGATAGAACTGCTGCTGTAGCTTGCGACGCATCAACACGCCGGTAGCGCTAATCTCGGCCAGGGTCCACCCCTCTGCATTGGTCTGCCCCTGCAACAAATGCAGCACCCGGCCATCCTGAACCAGGATGGCAAACCCGGTATTTGGATGCTTATTGGGAGCGAAGACCCCCAACACCTGCACAGCCGGAGCTGGCATGGCTTGGGGTAAGCCAAACCAGGGATGCTGAGCCACCTGTTGAGCCGCCACGCGCGCATCCGGAAGGGTCCAGCGTTGCAGATAAAGCGGAGAAGGAGCCGTCAACCACGCCAAGCGCCAGCCAAACCAGAACGCCGCGCCCAGCCAGATCAGCAATGAAAACAACCGGATACCCACCAGAGACCAGCCATTGGGAGCAAGAACAGCAGCAAATTTCGGATATAGGTTCATTTTCCGGAGAGCCTACTGATCATGACTCACGCTTACACCTGTCAAAGCGAGCAGTAAGAAAAAATGAACTTTGCGTGCGCATCAGGCCAACCCTATATTTAATCAAACGTTAAAAATAATATATCAGTTTGTTTAAAATAAGCAAGTCAACGCAGTCAGCAACCTGGAGGCACAAAGAGGGAACGCGAAGGAGAACGTTAATGCCCCTCACTCAGGAAGACTAAGTGAGGGGCATTCAGGCGAGATACGGTTTAGAACCAGGCTTCGTCAAACGCGAGTGCGCTTTCAGCGCCTTCAAGAATCGCGCTGGCCAGACCCGAGGTTTGCGGCAGCAAATGCTCAAAGAAGAAACGTGCACTCATCAATTTAGCCTGCAGAAAATCTTGATCTTCATCCTCGCCAGCAGCCAGCAGGCGCTTGGCCACCAGAGCGGCACGACCCAACTGCCAGCCACCCAGCACAATCCCCATCAGTTTGAGGAAGGGCACAGAACCGACAGCAGCCAAATCTGGACGCGTGGCAAAGTGCTCAAGGATATAACCAATGCACAGGCTGGCGTCGCCGGTGGCCTTGCGCAGACTGCGCGCCATATCGGTCAAACCGGCGGTATCCAGTTGGCGTACCGATTCCAGCACCACTTCAAGCAGCGCCTGGGCGACAGCCCCGTTATCCAGTGCCGTCTTGCGTCCGATCAAATCCAGCGCCTGAATACCGGTGGTGCCTTCATAGATGGAGGTAATGCGTGCATCACGATAATACTGCGCCACGCCGGTTTCTTCGATATACCCCATGCCACCATAGACCTGAATCGCCAGAGAAGTGATCTCGTTAGCCTGTTCGGTACTCCAGCCTTTGACGATAGGAATCAGAAAATTCAACAGCGCCTGATTGCGCTGGCGCTCTTGTGGCACTGGATGCCGACTGGCACGATCCAGGGCTGCGGCGCTATAGCAAGCCAGCGCACGCTGGGCTTCGATCTGGCAACGCATCGTCAATAACATGCGTCGTACATCTGGATGATGAATAATCGTCACACTGCCCGGTTCTGAGGCCCCGAGCGCACGGCTTTGCACCCGCTCGCGCGCATAGCTGACCGCCGCCTGGTACGCCCGCTCCGACACCGCTAGCCCCTCGACCCCCACCCCAAGCCGCGCGTGATTCATCATGGTGAACATATAGGCCAAGCCCTTGTTCGCCTCGCCCACCAGATAGCCCACCGCACCACCCTGGTCGCCAAAACTCATCACCGCAGTCGGGCTACCATGAATCCCCAGCTTATGTTCGATGGAAACGCAGTGGACATCATTGCGTGCGCCCAGGCTGCCATCGTCATTCACCAAAAATTTAGGCACCAGAAACAGCGAAATCCCCTTCACCCCAGCCGGTGCATCCGGCAACCGCGCCAGCACCAGATGCACGATGTTCTGCGCCAGATCGTGCTCACCCCAGGTGATAAAAATCTTTTGCCCCGAAACCAGATATGCACCGTCCGCCTGTGGCTCGGCGCGTGCCCGCACCTGCGCCAAATCAGAACCGGCCGAGGGTTCGGTCAGGTTCATGGTACCGGTCCATTCACCACTGGCCATACGCGGTAGAAAACGTTGTTTAAGGGCGGGGTCGGCATGGTGATCCAGCGCCTCAATCGCCCCCAAGGTCAGCATCGGAGCCAATGAAAAGGCCAAATTGGCCGAGCACCACATTTCTTCCGCCGCCAAGGCCACTAACGCAGGCAAGCCCTGCCCGCCATATTCACTCGGTGCGCGCAAACCGACCCAGCCCGACTCCACATAGCGCTGCCAGGCGTCTTTAAATCCAGGAGGAGCGGTGACTTCGCCGTTCGCCCACTGTGCGCCTTGGTCGCCCTGCTGATTAATTGGCGCCAATTCTTGCTCGGCAAACTTGGCGCCTTCTTCTAAAATCGCGTCGACCAACTCGACCGAGCAATCTTCATAGCCCGGCAGGCTGCAGATCGACGGCAAATCCGCCAGCTGATTCAACACAAAACTCAGTTCCTTGAGCGGTGCTTGATAGTTCATGGTTTCTCCTATGCTGAGGTGGCCAGAGACCTTCTATTGAGGTCACTTGGCTGTATATAAAAAAACCGGTAAACCTCCGCATTGCGGCTCTTTACCGGTTTTTAAACGCATCACGCTTAAAGCGCGTCGCGCTTACCCCTTAGACAGCTCGGCGAGCAGCTCGGGTACCACCGTAAATAAGTCGCCCACAATGCCGTAGTCAGCCACTTGGAAGATCGGCGCTTCTTCATCTTTATTAATCGCCACAATCACCTTCGAGTCTTTCATTCCGGCCAAATGCTGAATGGCACCCGAAATACCGATGGCGATATACAGTTGTGGCGCCACGACCTTGCCGGTCTGGCCAACCTGCGAATCATTCGGGGCATAGCCCGCGTCCACTGCCGCGCGCGAAGCGCCCAAGGCCGCACCCAGCTTGTCAGCCAAAGGCTCTAGCACCGACTTAAACTGTTCAGCCGACCCCAAGGCACGCCCACCCGACACCACCACGCTGGCAGCCGCCAGTTCAGGACGGTCAGACTTGGTCAGTTCTTGGCCGACAAAGCGCGTCAAGCTACTGGCACTGCCGGCGGCGATGGTTTCAAGCGCAGCCGAGCCACCGCTAGTAGCAACCGGCTCAAAGGCGGTGGTACGCACCGAAATCACCTTAATCGCATCGGCAGACTCAACCGTAGCCAATACATTGCCGGCATAGATCGGCCGCACAAATACACTAGGCGACTCAACGGCGACAATTTCAGAAATTTGTGCCACATCCAACAGCGCAGCAATCCGCGGCATGAAATTTTTACCGCTGGTGGTAGCTGCAGCCAATATATGGCTATAGCCCTTAGCCAGTCCCACCACTAACGGCGCCAGATTTTCAGCCAGCAGGTGGCTGTAAATCCCATCATCTGCCAGCAGAACCTTTTGCACGCCACTCACCTGTTTAGCCGCGTCGGCCACAGCCGCACATTGGTGACCGGCCACCAGCAGGTGAACCTCGCCACCAATCTTTGCGGCAGCACCAATGGCATTCAGGGTGCCAGCTTTCAAACTCTGGTTGTCATGCTCTGCAATTACTAAAATGGCCATGTCACAACACCTTTGCTTCGTTCTTGAGTTTTGCCACCAATTCCGCTGCGTTGGCGACCTTGATACCGGCAGCGCGTAGCCCAGGCTCGGCCACCTTAAGGGTTTTCAAGCGCGGCGTCACATCCACACCCAGGTCTTCCGGGGTCATTTTGGCCAGTGGTTTTCTCTTGGCAGCCATGATATTTGGCAATTTGACATAGCGCGGGTCATTCAGGCGCAGGTCGGTGGTGATAATCGCAGGCAGACGCACTTCAATCGTTTCCAGTCCGCCGTCAATTTCACGCGTAACCAACACATTTTCAGTACCCAGATCAACCTTAGAAGCAAAGGTACCCTGTCCCCACGACAACAGCGCAGACAGCATCTGCCCAGTCTGATTCGCATCGTCGTCAATCGCCTGCTTACCCAGAATCACCAACTGCGGCGCTTCCAGATCGGTCACGCTCTTAAGCAACTTAGCCACCGCTAAAGGCTGCAGCTCGACATCGGTTTCAACCAGAATTGCGCGATCCGCCCCCATGGCCAAGGCAGTGCGCAAGGTTTCTTCACACTGCTTCACACCCAGCGACACCACCACGATTTCAGAAACTTTACCGGCTTCTTTCAGACGAACCGCTTCTTCAACCGCGATTTCATCAAACGGATTCATCGACATCTTGACGTTAGCCAGATCGACAGCCGAGCCATCGGCTTTCACCCGGACTTTCACGTTGTAATCCACAACGCGTTTCACAGCGACTAGAACTTTCATATTTCTCCAGTAACCATTTGACAATTTTCAGAGGTGGCGCGTGTGGCCATGTGGCACTAGTGATTATGCCCTATCACACGATTCAAACAAGCGTTTGGTTGGATCTTCATATATGTAGCGTCGCAAAAATGCGACTAGAGTACAGATAGTACGTCATCTATTGATAATTTGCATGGCGCAAAACACAGGTAAACTACCCCTGTATTCCCATTGTCATAACCAGGAAAGCGTTCAATGACCGTCTATTTTGAAGATATCAAACTCGGCGACAGCGCCGAATTTGGCAAAACCCTGACCGAAGCCGATATTTTAATGTTCGCGGCCGCCAGTGGCGACAATAACCCCGTCCACCTCAATCAAGAATACGCAGAGAAAACGCCATTCAAGACCCGTATCGCACACGGCATGCTCACCGCTAGCCTGATATCCACCATTCTAGGCACCAAACTCCCCGGAGAAGGCACCATCTACCTATCACAGTCGGCACGCTTCAAAGCCCCTGTGATCATCGGCCAGACCGTCACCGCACGCGTCACCGTAATCGAATTAGATAGCGCCAAAAAGCGCGTCAAAATGAAAACCGAATGCCTGGTCAATGGCAAGGTGGTGCTAGAGGGAGAATCCCTAGTCATTGCACCGTCTAAAATCTAGCCAGGGGGAGTGACGGTCGTGGTTGATCCAAGCCACCACCATTATGCAACCGGCCGTGACTTGAGCGGTTGAAATCCCCATAGGCCCGCGCCGTCCGAGGGAAGCTTGCCGAGGTTTTAAAGGGCCGTCTGTTTGAGTCGATCGCGGTAGCGAACGACGAGTTACGGCACTGCCTCGGCAAGCTTTTCTCGGGCGGATTCAAGCGGGACTTCGGGGCCGTGTTTTCTTTGAGTTCTTTCTTTTTTCGGTAAAAAAGAAAGAACTTCGCCTGCCGGGCGAGACCGGCCCCAAATCATCATCCGCGTCAGCGGATTCATAATCCATTGCCTAATAGACCGTCAGAATAAACCACCAACACTTTCAGAATTCCCAACAACCACGCTCTATTGTCAGTCGTGAGCCTACTAGATAATCTGGGATCTGCGGCATCAAACCCGCAAACAGCGCGAGCCCAGAGTGCTACAACACCCCAAGCTCGCTAACCTTACCAACTCACCTTAGGAGTTAGCATGGCTGAGAAGCATAGTAATGCAATCCATCGCATCCCTTCAAACCCGCCCCTCCACCAACAACAGCTGTTTTCGCTGATTTCCGTGTTGTGCCCCCCGCGTCAGACCCGTAGAGATTCTGATGTTTGCCGTTTGATTGTCGATAGCCGCCTACACTGGGCGGTCGAACCGATTGATGGCGAATCATCATGGCTATACCTGCCTGAAGCGGCTTACGTACGGAAAATCGCAGGCTGCATGGTGCTGACCATCGACTAGGGCCCAACCGGAGACAGGGGCCGCAAGGCCCCTGAACCGGACGCCCCCAGGCCGTTACGCCCCAACCTATGTTGCTCCAGCGCCCACGCCACATGTTCGCGTACCAACGCCGACGGATGCTCCTGCCTGGCGCGCAACGCATTCATCACGTCGTCGCTGGTCGGCGCATTACCCAGCCCCACCGCCAAATTGCGTAACCAACACTCATAGCCAATGCGATAGATCGCGCTTCCAGCCATCCGCTGCAGAAAATCCGCTTCACTCCAGGCAAACAAACTCACCAAACTCGCCTGATCCAGTCCATTGCGCACATTAAAATCACTTTCGTCACTCACCACGGCAAAGCGGTTCCAGGGACAGGCCAGCTGGCAATCGTCGCAGCCATACACCCGGTTACCAATCAATGGGCGCAATTCCAGCGGAATCGATCCACGCAATTCAATCGTCAGGTAAGAAATACAGCGACGCGCGTCCAACTGATAAGGCGCAACAATCGCCTGGGTTGGACAACAATCGATACAGCGCGAGCAACGCCCACAATGGTTTTCGGTTGCGGCGTCCATTGGAAGCGGTAAGCTGCAGAGGATTTCACCCAGAAAAAACCACGATCCCTGTTCTCGCGTCAGTAACAAGGTATGTTTACCACGCCAGCCCAGCCCCGCCTGCGCAGCCAGGGCGACCTCAGCGATGGGAGCACTATCGGTAAACACCCGGCAGCTAAACTCACCGATCTGGGCCTGAATCCGTTCGACCAGGGTCTGTAACCGATTGCGCAACACTTTATGGTAATCACGCCCTAGCGCATAACGTGCCAAATAGGCTTGTTCTGGCTGCTGTAACAGCGCCTGCGCATCATGCGCATCCTGTGGCCAGTAATTCATGCGTAAACTGATCACAGACAAGCTGCCAGGCACTAATTCACGCGGACGCACCCGCAACGCGCCATGGCGCTGCATATAGTGCATTTCGCCATGGCAGCCCTGTTCCAGCCAGGCCATTAACTGGGTTTCTGCCTCGATAGGCAAGTCTGGACGCGTAATTCTCGCATCTGAAAAATCTAAATCCCGTGCAGAGGCTTTGATTTGCAGCGCCAATTCGGGATAATCCAGTGTTTGAAAGGATTTGTCGCTCATGGTCATGAATGATACCAGTGAACACTACTTGCCTGATGAAGCTGCCACGCTCAAGTTTGCAGCCGGTTTTGCGCGCGCCATCACGCCAGGACTGGTCATTTATTTACGCGGAGACCTGGGAGCCGGCAAAACTACGTTTACACGCGGTCTATTAGCGGGTTTGGGCTATCATGGACGGGTAAAAAGTCCAACCTACACTCTGGTAGAAAGCTATCCACTCAGCCAGTTTACGGTGCATCATTTTGATCTGTACCGCTTTATTGATCCTGAAGAATGGGAAGATGCTGGTTTTCGCGAGTATTTTGCCCCAGACACCCTCTGCCTGGTTGAATGGCCAGACAAGGGGGGCGATTTATTACCACAGCCAGATCTAGAACTAGCCCTCAGTGTTGATGGCAGCGGACGCCGCTATTGCTTGACCGCATTTACAGAAACAGGAAGCTCATGTCTCAAACGCCATTCGACCCAAGCCGCCGCCAATTACTAAACCTGGCTGCTGCTACGCTGATCTTGTCGGTCAGCCGTGTCAGCATGGCAGGTGAAAGCCAAATTGTTGCCGTACGCGTTTGGCCGTCATCCACCTATACCCGTATCACGGTAGAAACCAGCAACGCCGTTGCATTTAAACCGTTCAATCTCGCCAACCCAGACCGGCTGGTGATTGACCTGCAAGGCGTCACGCTCAACGGCGTACTCAAAGATATCGGCGGGCTGATCAATAATACCGATCCGTATATCAAATCGGCACGCGCCGGGCAATTTAATCCAGATACCGTGCGTTTGGTCTTGGAACTGAAGACCCCAGTGAAGCCACAGATTTTCACCCTGGCTCCGGTGTCGGAATTTAAAAACCGCTTGGTAGTCGATCTCTACCCGATGAACGCAGCCGCGCATGATGACCCACTGCTCGGGCTGTTAGAAGATTACAACAAAGGCCGACTTGAGCAGCCAGAGGCCAAGCCGCGCACTAAAAACAGCCAGGATACCAACCGCCCAGTGGTGATTATGCTGGACCCAGGGCATGGCGGCGAAGATCCAGGCGCCACCGGCCCATCGGGCCATCATGAAAAAGATGTGGTGATCAAGATCGCCCGGCAGCTAAAACAGTTGATCCAGGCCGACCCGAATATGAAGGTCTACATGACGCGTGAGGATGATGTGTTTATTCCACTTGGCGTTCGGGTCGCCAAGGCGCGCAAGTTAAATGCCGATTTGTTTATCTCGATCCATGCCGATGCCTTTCCCAACCCGAGTGCAAATGGGGCTTCGGTATTTGCCTTGTCTGAACAGGGTGCAACCAGCAGCGCCGCACGCTTTCTGGCAAAAACCCAGAATGAATCGGACCTGATTGGCGGGGTCAAGATTGGCAACACCAAAGACCGCTACCTGGCGCACACGCTACTCGACCTGACCCAAACCGCTACCATCAATGACAGTCTGAAACTGGGCAAGGCGGTGCTTGGGCAAGTCGGCGGACTCAACCGTCTGCACCGTGGACGGGTTGAACAAGCCGGGTTTGCGGTGCTAAAAGCCCCGGATATTCCCTCTATCCTGGTTGAAACTGCCTTTATTAGTAATCCGGATGAAGAACAGCGTTTGATAAGTGGGGAGTTCCAGCAAAAGATGGCACAGGCCATCTTTGGTGGCATCAAAGCGTATTTTGCGCGTGGAGCAGTGTTGGCTAAAGTCTAGAGATGGGAACGGCCCGGATATCAATCCCGTGGCCGTTACTCTCGGCTACCACCAAACAGCTCCTCATCGCTGGGAGCCGTTTCAACCGCAGGCATGCGATAACCTTCATCTGCCCACTGACCAAGGTCAATCAATTTACAGCGTTCTGAGCAGAACGGACGAAAACGGCTTTGTGGTTGCCAGCGCACTTTTGCATGGCAGGTCGGGCATGAAACAACAATTACAGAATCAGACATATTAAAATTTACAATGCGTCAGGCTAAACTCGACATCCGACTCAGACTGGCGCGCCCGGATTTCCCCGGTGCCAGAGCTGATAAATCGAATATTCAAGGCATATTTATTGGCGGACAATTCAGGCAACACATCCAGACTCTCGTCGTAGCCCACCCGAATCAGCTGTACCACCTTGCCACCTGACATCTGCTGAAACGCGCCGTGTCGGGCAACATAGTGATGCGTCTTGCCGCTATCACGCAGTATTTGCAATAGAATGCGCGAAGCTTCAGCGGTCGGCATCAAGGGGCCGGCCCAACGCTTCAGATCAATCCGGCGTTCTTCCGAACTCTTTTGCTGCCACAAGTGATAGGACGGCAGATCAAACTGGCAAGTCCCACCGGGGATCCCGGCGCGCTGTTTGATGGCCATCAGCCATTCGTTTTCACGCAAATGCTGGCCAAATTTTCCGGTTAACGCTAACAGATCGGTCGAGGTTGACTCGATACTGTCGAGTATGCCTTCTAGGGTCTCTTCCGCCACGTTGGGATTATCGCGCAACGCCTCAAGCATTTGCTTTTGACGTTCCAGCTCTTGCAGTAAGTCTGCCTTTAGATCAGCGCGCGACGCGGTTTCCATTAACTCGAACAGCACTAATAGCGCAGCATGATGCTCAAAGCAGTGCTCGCGCTCGATAAAAAAGGCAAGTCGCCCATAGAGCTGTTCCAGTCGGAGCAGGATCCGGGTCCGCTCTGTGACAGGGAATTCAAAACTGATCACGGCACGTCTGCCCTTCTTGGTGGCTTTGATTCAAGATAGCAATACCGCCTATCTAAGGATTTCATGATAATAACGATGTTTTACTTCAACTTGAAGCCTCAATTCATCAAGAGTGCCGTTATTCTCAATAATATCGTCTGCACGCGCAATTCTCTCACTACGCGGGATCTGCGCGGCCATGATGGCTCGCACCTCGTCGACCGACAATCCACTACGCGGTACGACCCGTTGTAACTGTGTTTCTTCCGAACAATCCACCACCAGGCTACGTAGCACCATGGGAAGATAGCGGGTGGTCTCAAACAATAGCGGCACCACCAACATGGCATAGGGCCCCTGGGCCTGCTGCAATTCACGGGTACTATGCACCATGATCATCGGGTGCAAAATCCCTTCGAGCCGCACCCGTGCCGTCTTATCCGCAAACACCAGGTGGCGCATCGCAGTACGATCCAGCGAACCATCGGGCAGGACATACTGTTCGCCAAACGAGGCGGCGAGCGAACCCATCGCCGCACCATCGATACCCGTCAACCGGTGTGACACCACATCGGTGTCAACGATTGCTACCCCGTGAGCGGCAAACAGTTCGGCGACAACACTCTTGCCTGAACCAATTCCTCCGGTTAACCCTACAACTTTGATTGCCATGCGTGATGTAGTCTCAAATGAAAACGCCCCAGGCCCAGACCCACCAGCCCGAACAAGCCAAAAACGGCCCGAAAGGGATCGGATCGTTGCGCGCCAGGCGCCCGGAAAGCATAAGGATACCCCCCGCCAGCAAACCTGTCAGCGAAGAGATCAACAATACCTGAGGCAAATGTGTCCAACCGAGCCAGGCACCGAGTGCCGCGAGCAATTTCAGGTCGCCATACCCCAGTCCAATCCGCCCGCTAATCAGCCGAAACCCCCAGTACACCAGCCATAGCACCCCATAGCCAAGCACTGCACCCAGCACACATTCTGACAGTGGCACGACACCAACAAACAGGTTAAATAACAGGCCAGACCACAATAGAGACAATGTCAGGCTATCAGGCAACAATCCGGTTTCACAATCTATCACCGCTAGCGCAATCAGTGCGGCACTCAACCCCATGGCCCCAATCAACAGACCAGGCGTTGGCAGCATCCAGGCCAACAACGCAAAACAGACTCCCGTTGTAGCCTCAACCAGCGGATAACGCCAAGAAATTGACTGGTGACAATGTGCACAACGGCCACGCAGCACCACGAAACTCAAGAGCGGCAGATTATGCCACCAGCAGAGTGGCCGCAAACACGCAGGACAATGCGATCCCGGCCATGCCAGGTTGTACGTAGTCTGTGACTCCAAATCCTGCATCCGCGGAAGGCGATGGATCACGACATTCAAAAAGCTGCCTAGCAACAAACCAAATAAACATGCCAGCGCCGCACCTACCACCGGGTTAAACCATAGCATTAGCCGACCACCTGTCCCAATTGAAATACCGGCAAATACAGCGCCCAGATCAAGGCGCCGCACAACGCCCCTAATAGCGCCATCGCCAGCGGCTCCAGCACACTGGTCAACACGAGCAGCGCATGATCAACCTGCTCTTCGTAATACAGCGCCACCCGCTCAAACATCTGATCCAGCGCACCCGAGGCCTCGCCCACCGCTGCCAACTGCTGTATCAGACCCGGAAAACAACGACTCTGCTTCAGTGCCGAGGTCAAACTACTCCCCTGTTGAATCTGCCGCTGTATCTGCAGCGATGCCTGTAAATACACATGGTTGCCTGCAGCCAGACCCGCCGAGCCAAGTGCATCCACCAGCGGCACACCAGCGGCAAACAACAAACCCAGGGTGCGAGCCCAACGCGCCAACACCGCCTGACGCACAATCAAACCAAAAAATGGCAAGCCAAGACAGCAGCTATCCCATGCGCGCTGCCAGGCAACATAGCGTTGCCAAGCAATCCGCGACAACCAAGCGGCCAGCAGAATCGAGAGCAGCAGTCCCACGGCGTGTGCCATCAGCGCATCGGCTGCCGCGATCACCCAGCGGGTTACCCCCGGCAGCGGATGCCCAGCTTCGGCAAACGCCTGCTTAAACGCCGGAATCACTGCCACCACCATCACCACCAGTACCGCCAACGCCATCAGCAAGATCGCCAGCGGATACATCAGCGCAGCACGCACCCTGGCATGCAGGCGTTGTCGCTTTTCACGCTCAGTGGCCAGTCGTTCCAAGGTTAGATCCAGCTGACCGCTCTGCTCCCCAGCGGCCACCCCCTGACAAAACCCGGCATCAAACCAGTGCGGATGTCGCGCCAGCGCCTGAGACAACGGCAATCCAGCTTCCAGTTGGCGCCCCACATCTTCTAGCAGTGGGCCTAGCATCGGGCAGGCTTCGCGCGCCAACCCTTGCAAGGCGTGGGTCAACGGCACCCCAGCCCCAAGCAAGGTAGCCAGTTGCCGAATCAACCAATTTAAATCGCGTAGTTTGATACGGCCCCAGCCCACCCGACTACGCCGCAGTTGTCGCAGCGCCACCCCCTGGGCCAGCAACGTCTGACGTAATGCCTCACGTGATTCAGCGTCGGCTTCGCCATCACACCAGGCCCCCTCGCGGTCACGCCCCTGCCAGCGCCAATGTGTCATGTGGGTTTCTCGATCAGCTAGGGGTAACTGCAGCAACTTCGGCCAGTGAAATCTCGCCGCGCAGCGCTTTAAGCAAACCCGCGCGCCGCAAATTGGGGAAAGCCGGTGGCGGCAACTGCAAAGCCCCATCCAGCCACAAACCGTTGAGTGCATCCTCAGACAGGGGCAATAGCTCAAATATCCCCAGACGGCCACGATAACCACTGCCATGGCAAGCCGGACAGCCACGAGGCACACAGCAATGTGCCGCGGCTGGCAATGCGCCTTGCCAGCCCAAGCTCTCTAGCAAGGCCCGCGATAGCGACCCCGGCTGCTTGCAAGCGTCGCACAGTCGTCGCGCCAGGCGCTGTGACACGATCAGCGACAGTGCACTCGCCAAGTTAAACCACGCCACCTCCATATTCAGCAACCGTGCCAACGCCGCCTGCGCACTATTGGTGTGCAAAGACGACCAGACCCGATGCCCGGTCTGCGCCGCCTTGACGGCAATGTCTGCCGTCAAGGCATCGCGCATTTCACCTACCATCATCACATCGGGATCTTGGCGCAACAACGCGCGTAAGGTCAGTGCAAACCCCAGTCCGATCTTCTCGTTAACCGCCACCTGATTCACCCCGGAAAGCGCGATTTCTACCGGATCTTCCACCGTGCAAATATTCACTCCTGCTTGGTTGAGGGCTGCCAAACAGGCATACAAGGTTGCGCTTTTGCCACTGCCGGTGGGGCCGGTTACCAGCAGCAAGCCATGTGGCCAGGCAATCGCTTGCTGTAATAGCGCCAACTGGCCAGGCTCCAGTCCCAGATCCTCCAACGGTAACGCCAGGGTCGGAGCCAACAGGCGCAACACAATTTTTTCGCCAAACAAGGTAGGCAGGCTGCTCATGCGTACATTTTGTACCGCACCACGCAATAGCCGCAGGCTGAAGCGCCCATCCTGCGGCAAACGCTTTTCGCTAATATCTAAACCCGCCATCACCTTAAGGCGCGCAGCCAGACGCTCGCGTAACGCCAACTGTGGCGGGTCCACTTCGCTCAACACCCCATCCACCCGATAGCGCACCCGGTAAAACCCCTCATAGGGTTCAAAATGAATATCTGAAGCCCCCAAGGCCACCGCACCTTCAAGCATGCGTTGCACGTAATCGGCAATTGATTCACTGGTCAGCATCCAACCCTCCGATGGAGCGTTAAGCGTGCAGACAGACTAAAGGGCAAACATCCGGAAGGACAGCGAGGGTGGTAGGCGAGAAAAACAGAAGGGAGCAAAAGACAAAGAAAAAGGGCTGCCGAAGCAGCCCTAGTTGATTCTAATCGAGAAACACTAGATTAGAAGCTGTGTGCCATGGTCAAAGCAATGGTCTTCAGGGTAACTTCACTACCATTGTTCAAACCAGCAGCCATCGTGGTGTTCTGGTCGAAACGCAGGTTACCATAGGACAAGCCAGTGGTAGTGCGCTTGGACAGAGCATAATCCACACCCAGGATGTACTGACGATAGCCTGAGTTATCGATGGTTTGGCTATCAGCCTTCAAGTTCCAACCCTTAGCATAAGAGATCTTAGGTGTGAACGCGCCAATGGTGTAGGCAACCGACAAGGCAGCTTGACGAGCCTTCAACTTAGCTGCAACCGGGTTAACACCGCCGTTGGCAACAGCAACACCAGCAGTGGTATAGCCAGTACCGCCGTCAGCGGCAAAGTCATCACCCCAGTCGTAACCGGTAGAGATTTGGTAAGCAGCACCTACAAACAGGTTGTTCGCGCTGTAGTCAACTTCAAACAGATGCTTGGTAGCAGTATTGTCGCCATTATTACCCAGAGCAGCACCCGAATTACCCATCGGGTTCTTTTCACGTTGGAACGCATAGTGCGCAGCTACGTCGGCATAGGTGTAGTTCAAGCCCAAGCCCATCACGTCAGAAGCCGAAGAGGAACCATCTGGACGCGAGTTTTCGGTCTTGTTTTCGCCGAAGCCATAAACCAAGCTACCGCTAAAGCCGGCAAAGGTAGCCGAATCATAGCGAATAGCATTCTTCAGACGGTCGCCAGAGTTGGTGAACACGGCCAGGCCGTTAACACCAGATACGGCATTTGTGCCGCTATTATTAGCAGGCAGATTGGAGCCATAGACTTCACCATCATACTGCCATTGGTCAACCGCGTAGTTGTCGTTCAGGATGTTGTTCACATAGCCCAAACGAACGGTACCCAGATTGCCACCGTCCAAACCAACGAAGGTTTGACGTGTTCCCAGACTCGACTGGGTGCCGTTATCCAAATGCAGACGGCTTTCAACTTGCCAAATGGTCTTCAGGCCATTACCCAGATCTTCACTACCCTTAAAGCCGAGGATCGAAGTATTGTCTTGTACCTTGTTTTGTGAGGCTTGACCGTCAACCTTATCGTTTTCCAAGCTACCCTTCATGGTACCGTACAGGGTTACGTCAGCCATGGCAGCAACCGGCAAGGCAGCCAGTGCAATAGCGATCAGCTTTTTGTTCATCGCTTTGTTCCTTTTCGAAGTCAGTAAAATGTGCTCATCACAGCGAGCTGTCCGAGCATTTTGTCACCACCGTTACACTTCGGTGGTTTGTGACCGGAATATAAATCGCCCGTTGCTAAAATACAAAACCCTTAGCGCCTGTCAGACGCACTTACTGGCGATTATTAGCAATAAATAACATAAGTCATTGAAATTAAATTGATTTTTATATATTTTGTTTTGTTGTCAATTAGCAACAAAAAACCCATAATCCTAAAAAGTGTTGCATAAACCGCAACAAAATAATGGCTTCAAGACCAAACAGCACGACTAATATCTGATAAACACCGGGGAAAACCGATGAATTCTGACACTGCACTGTGCTGGTTGCGCCGCGATTTACGCTTAGACGACCATGCCGCGCTGTACACCGCCCTCTGCGCGCACCCACGCGTAGTGTGCGTTTTCTTATTTGATCGGCTGGAGCTACATAATCATCGGCAAGCGAAGTTTGTTTGGCATGCGCTTGATCAGATCAAACAAGGCTTGCAGGCGCGTGGCAGTGATCTACTGATCGTCCAAGGAGACGCCAGTAACGAAATCTGTGCGCTGGCACAGCGTTTTGCCGCCAGCGTGGTGTATGTGGCAGAAGACTATGAACCCGCGGCGCGGGCGCGCGACCAGTCGGTCGACCAGGCATTAGCAGCACTGGGCAGCCGCCTGGAGCCGGTTAAAGACCTGGTAATTTTTGCCGGGGATGAGATCCTGGCAAAGAATCACACTCCTTATAGTGTATTTACTGCCTACAAAAATACCTGGCTGGCGCGCCTCAATCCCGCCGAGTGGATGCCCTATGACAGCCTGGGACAATTATCCCGGCTGATGCCGCTCCCCGCCACGCCGATGCCGTCGCTCAAGCAACTCGGTTTTCAGTCTAGCAATCTAGGCGGACTAGGCCTGCCCTTGGGCAAATCGGGCGCCCAGCAGCTCTTGGCCGCGTTTGACGCACACATCGCTGACTACCAGCAACAACGTGACTTTCCGGCGCTGGATGCCAGTTCGCATTTATCGCCCCACCTGCGCTTTGGCACACTGAGCATTCGCCGCGCGGTAGCCCTTGCGGCTGAGTACACCGGCCCAGGCGCGGCCTGCTGGCTGTCTGAGTTGATCTGGCGCGAATTTTACCAACAGCTGCTTTGGCACCATCCGCGTGTGGCACAAGAAAGTTTTAAGCTGAAATACCGTGATCTGAACTATGAAAATAATCAGACTTGGTTTGACGCCTGGCGCAACGGACAGACTGGCTTTCCTCTGATTGATGCCGCGATGCGCCAACTCTCACAGACCGGCTGGATGCACAACCGCCTGCGCATGATTACGGCCAGTTTTTTGGTTAAGGATCTGCTGATTGATTGGCGCTGGGGTGAGCGGTATTTTGCTGAAACCCTGCTCGACTTCGATTTAGCCGCCAATAATGGCGGCTGGCAATGGGCCGCCTCGACCGGGTGTGATGCCCAACCGTACTTCCGCATTTTTAACCCAGTGACCCAATCTAAGCGTTTTGACCCCGACGGTCGCTTTATTCGGCGCTACCTGCCAGAGCTAACCGAACTGAATAATCAGGATATCCATGCCCCTTGGCTGGCCAAGAAGCTGCCGGCAGGCTTTACCCTGGGGCGAGATTACCCAGTGCCCATGGTGGAGCATGCAGAGCAACGTCAACGTGCACTAGCCTTGTTTGGCCGATGAGGCTTAAGCGTAAGGGGAATATAAAAGGAGACAAGGGGCCGCAGCATGCCACGGCCCAATGGGTTTAACCGGCTACTTAGCAGGTGGGGTACTTGGACCTGACAGGGTCAGATCCTTTTCCAGCTTCTTGACGGTCTTTTCGCCAAACCCCGGCACTTTATCCAGCTCGGCTACCGTCTTGAACGGGCCATGCTGCTGGCGGTACGCAATAATCGCGCGCGCCTTGGCGGGGCCAACACCACTCAGGGTTTCCAGTTCTTGCTGACTGGCGCTATTCAGGTTCACCGCAGCCCAGGCGCTGGCGCAGACCAGACTGAGCAACATCAATAACAGAGGTTTCATGGCTAGCTCCTTATGCGGGCTAGCCATAGGATGACTAGCCGCGATGCAGAATCAGTTCCAATACGATTTTGCTGCCGATATAGGCCAATAACAGAGCGGCAAAGCCCGCCAGGGTCCAGCGAATCGCCACCTTGCCACGCCATCCATAACGAATGCGCCCAGCCAAGAGTGCGCCGAACAGCACCCAAGAGATCACACCGAAGACGGTTTTATGCGTGAATGCCACCGAACGGCCAAATACCTCTTCGTAGAACACTACGCCACTCAATAGCGTCAGGGTCAAGAGCACGAAGCCGACCGACAACACCTGGAACATCATTTTTTCCAGCGTCAGCAATGGCGGCAACTGTTTCAGTAGTGGCGACGAACGCCGCCCGTGCAGAGAACGCTCCAGCCACAGCATCAGAATGGCCAGCAAGGCACCAATGGCAAACAGGCTGTATGCCAGCATGGACACTAATATGTGCAACACAAATGCCGGATTATGCAGGTCATGTACTGCATGGCTACCAGGGAACAGTTGAGCGAACGCCAGCGTCAGCATAGCCAGCGGCATCATGAACAGTTGCAGCCCTTCTACACGATAGAAGAAACTGCAGGTCCAATAGATGGTTAACATCAACCACACCACGGCAGCCAGCGCACGGCCAACGCCAAGCGACACTAATTCGCCTTGCAGCATCGGACCAAACGCCGCCACTGCGTGCAGAATAAGTAATACGCCCAGCACAGTGTGCTCGGTACGCGGGTTGCGCGGTAGCCATGGACGGTTTTTCCAGTGGCTAATAAAATGCCAAGAAAGCACACCGTAGGCGACAATCAGCACCAGGCTGAGTACAGGCAGGAAACCAGTCATTGGGATAATTTCATCGCCACCGGGCACAGCTCCAGTAGCTCGTGTAAAATGGACTGTTTGAGAGTCTACACCAAGCTGCCCACTGTTGGCAGACAGAAGGATGGTCCATGCTAGACAACCTTACCAATCGCCTCTCCGGCGTGATCAAGACCCTGCGCGGCCAGGCACGCCTGACTGACGCCAACATCACTGACGCTTTACGCGAAGTGCGCATGGCTTTGCTCGAAGCTGATGTGGCTTTGCCTGTGGTCAAAAGCTTTATCGCTGACGTCAAACTGCGCGCGTTGGGCCAGGAAGTCATCGGCAGTCTGACGCCAGGTCAAGCGCTGATCGGGGTGGTAAACGACGAATTAACCCAGTTGATGGGCGCGCACAACGATGCACTGAACCTGGCAGCCGTGCCACCAGCCGTGGTGCTGATGGCGGGTCTGCAAGGGGCAGGTAAAACCACCACTGTCGGTAAACTGGCACGCTTATTAAAAGAAACCCAGAAAAAGAAAGTCCTGGTGGTATCAGCCGACGTCTATCGGCCCGCTGCGATTGAGCAGTTGAAGACCTTGGCTGAACAGGTTGGCGTTGAGTGGTTTCCCTCTGAAGCGGGGCAGCAGCCTGAAGCCATCGGTCGCGCCGCACTGGACTATGCCCAACGGCATTATTTTGATGTGTTGATGGTCGATACTGCGGGCCGGTTGGCAATCGACGAAGCCATGATGCAGGAAATCAAAACCCTGCATGCCGCGCTTAATCCAGTTGAAACCCTGTTTGTAGTTGATGCCATGCAGGGGCAGGATGCGGTCCATACCGCACAGGCATTTAATGAAACCCTGCCGCTCACCGGGATTGTACTGACCAAGATGGACGGTGATGCGCGCGGTGGTGCAGCACTATCCGTGCGCCAGATTACCGGCAAACCCATCAAGTTCATCGGGGTGGGCGAAAAGCTGAATGGGCTTGAGCCGTTCTATCCAGACCGCATGGCCAGCCGGATTCTCGGCATGGGTGACGTGCTATCGCTGATCGAAGATGTACAAAAAGGCATTGATCAAGACGAAGCTGCGCGCATGGCCAAGAAGTTCAAGACCGGCAAAGGCTTCGATCTTGAAGATTTCAAAGCCCAAATGCAGCAAATGAAAAATATGGGCGGCATGGCCAACCTGATGGAAAAAATGCCAGGGCAAATTGGCCAGCTCGCTAAGGGGGCTCAGGGAGCCGATGCGGAGAAAGCACTCGTGCGCCTGGAGGCCATCATTAATTCGATGACCCCACGCGAGCGGCGCAAACCTGAATTAATCAAGGCCAGTCGCAAGCGCCGCATTGCCACCGGCGCAGGCACCACGGTGCAAGAAGTGAACAAACTACTAAACCAATTCGAACAGACGCAAAAAATCATGAAGCAATTTTCCAAAGGCGGCATGATGAAAATGATGCGTGGCATGAAAGGCATGATGCCGGGCATGTAAATCGTCGAGCCAAACCCAACGCGTCCGGATCGCGCTATTCACCGGACGCTCGTCACTTTGCCACTGGCGCTACGGCGCCATGAGTTGAATCCTCTTCTGGAAACACGCCAATGAATCTGTCCTCCATGACCGCGTTAAGCCCGCTTGATGGCCGTTACGCCACTCAAACTGAACCACTACGCAATCTATTCTCCGAATATGGTCTGATGAAGGCCCGCATCAAAGTTGAGCTCGAATGGCTCAAGATGCTGGCCAGCGAACCAGGGATTGAAGAAGTGCCACCGTTTTCCGATGCCACCCTGCGTGAGATTGACGACGTCACCAACAATTTCAGTATCGAACACGCTCAAGCCGTCAAGGCCATCGAAGCGCGCACTAACCATGACGTTAAAGCCATTGAGTACTGGTTAAAAGAACAGCTATCTGGCAACCCGGAGATCATGCATGCCAGTGAGTTCATCCACTTTGCCTGCACCTCTGAAGACATTAACAACCTGTCGCATGCCTTAATGCTCAAAACCGCGCGCAACACAGTGGTCTTGCCCGCACTGGACCAGCTGATTGACCGGCTGACCGTATTAGCGCACGACTTGGCCGAAACACCGATGATGAGTCGTACCCATGGGCAACCGGCAACACCATCGACCTTGGGCAAAGAAATGGCCAACGTGGTCTACCGCCTGCGCCGTCAGCGTGAACAACTGATGAAACAAGAAATCCTGGGCAAGATCAATGGCGCGGTCGGCAACTACAACGCACATCTGGTCGCCTACCCTGCGATTGACTGGGAAAGCCTGTGTGGGCGCTTTGTAGCCGGGCTAGGCATCTCTTTTAACCCCTACACGATTCAAATCGAACCGCACGATTACATGGCAGAGCTATTTCAACTGCTAACGCGGATCAATACCATCCTGATTGATGTCAATCGTGACGTCTGGGGTTACATCTCGCTGGGCTATTTCAAGCAAAAAGTCAAAGCAGGGGAAGTTGGCAGCTCGACCATGCCCCACAAGGTCAACCCGATTGACTTTGAAAACTCAGAAGGCAATCTGGGACTCGCCAATGCAGTCCTGACCCATCTGGCAGAAAAACTACCGGTATCGCGCTGGCAGCGCGACCTGACCGATTCGACGGTATTACGCAACATGGGGGTTGCCTTGGGCTACACCTTGTTGGGCTACTCGTCCTGCCTGCGAGGGCTGAACAAGCTGGAGGCCAACCCGGCATCCATGGCTTACGATCTGGATCACACTTGGGAATTGCTGGCGGAGCCGATTCAAACCGTGATGCGCCGTTATGGCATCGCTAACCCATATGAACAACTCAAGGAACTCACCCGCGGCAAGGGGGGGGTAACGCGTGAAACCCTGGCGGCATTTATCCGTGGGCTCGAGATCCCCGACACTGAAAAAACCCGGTTGCTTGAGCTGACACCCGCCAGCTATATCGGCAAAGCGAGCGATCTAGCACGCAGGATCTAACACTCAACGTGGGCAAACAGAGGGCTTCGCAATGCGAAGCTCTTTTTTTTGGAGAGGGGAAATAGCACAAGACAAAAGAATGGCCATGCACAAGGCATGGCCGAATATATGACTCGAGGGAACGCGTTCGAACACAGCTTAACTGAACGCGGACTAACGCAAGGAACAAATGCACGCACCAGAGCTACTCTTAGTGAGTGGCTCTGGCAACAAAACCTTGGTTGCGGGGGCAGGATTTGAACCTACGACCTTCGGGTTATGAGCCCGACGAGCTACCAGACTGCTCCACCCCGCGTCCGTTAGAGTGACGCATACTACAGAGCAGCCTATGGAGTGTCAAGTTTTTGTTACACCGACCAATTAACCCAACCGAAATGCCAGCTAGCCAGGATAAGCAAGCCAAACACAATGCGGTACCAGGCAAAGGCATTGAACGAGTGCCCGGAAATATAACTGATCAAACCACGTACAGCCATGAGCGCGCTGATAAAGGCCGCGATAAACCCCACAGCAAACACCGGCAAATCACTGCGGCTAAACAACGCATAATTCTTGTACACGTCGTACACGGTAGCGGCAAACATGGTCGGCACGGCCAGAAAGAACGAAAACTCAGTGGCAGCACGTCGGTCCAGACCAAACAGCATACCGCCGATAATCGTGGCACCGGAGCGTGAAGTCCCCGGAATCAGTGCCAGAACCTGCGCACAGCCCACCTTAAAGGCATCACGCCAGCTCATACTGTCAACAGAGTGCACCCGGACCATCAACTGATGCCGCTCTACCCACAGAATCACCAGCCCCCCCAGCACCAAGGCCACCCCCACGCTAGGCGCATTAAACAAGTAGGCCTTGATCTGCTTAATCGTCAAAAACCCAACCACCGCAGCTGGCAAGAATGCAAGAATCAGATTGAGCGCAAAGCTGCGTGCATTGGGTTCTCGCGCCAAACCACAGAACATCGAGAAAAACCGCGCGCGATACACCCACAAAACCGCCAGAATCGCCCCTAGCTGAATCACCACTTCAAAAACTTTGGCACCGTGGGCATCAAAATGAATCAGGTCAGCAACAACAATCAAGTGACCGGTACTGGAAATCGGAAAAAACTCGGTTAAGCCTTCTACCACCCCCATCACAAGGGCTTTGGCTAGCAGGATCCATTCCACAAGAAGTTTCTTTCAAAACGAACTGAATCGGACAGCCACCCCAGCGGGGAGATCCGATTCAGAATTTGGAACGCCTTAACACGTTATGTTCTAAAAAATAACGTGTTAAGAGGTTCTTTGAGAACACCCTTACCGCAAACAGGGCAACACAAAAGTCCCTACCGGGGCGCTGCAGAAGCGCTCAGGATTTTTTAATTTCCTTGCGCGCCATCACCACCATCTCGTTCAAACGCTGAATCAGGACATCGGGTTTGGCTGGCTGCAACACATACTTGCCATTGACCACAATCGATGGTGTGCCCTGAACCGCGTAGTCCTTGGTCATCTGCGTAGCACGCGCTACCTGCGCATTAGAGCTAAAAGAATTGTAGACCTTCATGAACCGAGGCACGTCTACACCCGGCTGCGTCTTAAGCCAGGCAGTCAGCTCGTTCGCTTTGGCCAGATTGATGTGTTTGTCCATAACCGCCACAAATGCAGGATGGTTCAGCTTATCCTGAAGTTTAAGCGCATTCATGGTCGCAAAAAACTTGGCAAACCCTTCCATCGGGGCGCCCCAAACAATCTGTACTCGCTTGAAATCCACGTCGGCTGGTTTTTTCTTAACCCAGGAAGACAAAACAGGATCTAAATCATAGCAATGGATACAGGCATAGGAGAAAAACTCAATCACCTCTACCTTCTTGGCATTTGCCACAGGTTGTGGCACTGCCAACCGGGTGTAATCCTTACCTTCCCCCTCAACCAGTCCCGCATTAGCCAGACTAACCACTGACATTAACAGGACAAAAAGCCACTTCTTCATGCGATTCCCCATTTTTTAGTTTGCGAGTTTAACTGCTGTCGTAATGCCATTTTGCCGCAGTTGGGCTTTAACACGATCAGCATCATCAGGATGCGCGAAAGGACCAACACGCACGCGATGCAGCATGCCCTTGCCAGGCACTGTCACCGACTGAATCGTAGCTTCTATGCCCAACAAGGCCAACTTGGCTTTGAGATTATCAGCATCATCCTGATTCTGAAACGCGCCCAGCTGTAAATAAGGTTTCTTTGCAGAGCCCAAATCAGCATGCGAATCAGAAGATGCAGGCTGACTATTCGTGGTAACGGCATCAACCTGACCGGGCAGAATTTTGTAAAAATCAAAACGCTGTCCATCTTTGTCGCTACGCGGAGCCGTGGCTGATTTGCTTTTCTGTGGAGCCGCAGGAGAAACTTGTGCCGGAGGCTGCCCACTCACTGCCGCTGATGCTGAACGAGAAGGCGCTGGAGGTGGCGGTGCTTCAGCCAAAGGCGCCGGGCTCGCACTATCATTGATCGAGACGCCGGGCGTCAAAATCTGAGGTTGCGCTGACGCGCTGGCAGCACTAGCCGTACGCTCCAGCTTTTGCATATTGGTGAATGGGGTCGATGCATGATTAAAATACATCACCACCCCTACGACTGCGGCCACTCCGACAATCAGACCAATAATGACGCCCATCATGACGCCACCCCCTCCACGTTGACTGGTTGCGCGCGAACGCGAAGCGCGGGGGGAACTCTTCAAATCTCGATGACCCATCAATTACTTACCATCATATTTGGACGATTCATTATCCACTGGAACACCTTTTCATACTACTCTTTGAAACAGGCATACCTTCTTAGTTGCACCGCCTGCAGAACATGCGACCCAAGCGCCAGATCGGCGTGCTCAAGATCTGCAATGGTACGCGCTACCCGTAAAATCCGGTGATACCCCCGAGCAGACAACGACAAGTGGTCAAGGGTTGCCGCCAAAAGGCCAAGGGCAGACTGTTCGACATAGCCCGAGCGTTCCAGTTCAGCACCACTTAACATTGCATTCGCCTTACCCTGGCGCTGCAGTTGCCGCGCGCGCGCCGCAACCACCCGTTCACGCACCACCTGGCTGGTCTCACCACAGGCCGGGCCCATCAGCACAGCCGTTTCAGAACTGGGCACCTCAACCTGCAAATCAATACGATCCAGTAGCGGGCCGGAGATTTTACCTCGATAGCGCACAATTTGCTCAGGTGTACAACGACAACGACCAGAAATATGGCCTAAATAGCCACAGGGACAGGGATTCATGCATGCAATCAGCTGAAATCTGGCCGGAAATCGGGTATGGCGTGCGACGCGCGCCACATTAATCACACCAGTTTCTAGCGGTTCGCGCAAAGACTCCAGCACGCGCCGCTCAAACTCGGGCAGTTCGTCAAGAAACAGCACGCCTAAATGCGCCAGGCTGATCTCCCCTGGCTGAGGATTACTTCCACCACCGACCATAGCGGCCATCGAGGCAGAATGATGGGGAGCCCGCAATGGTCTGACTCGCCAGGAACCTGGATTAAACCCCTGACGGCTGAGAGATTGTAGTGCAGCACTCTCTTGGGCCTCTTCATCACTCATTGGCGGCAAGATGCCCGTCAAGCGAGAGGCCAGCATCGACTTTCCCGTGCCTGGAGGGCCAATCAACAATAAACTGTGCCCTCCGGCGGCGGCAATTTCTAACGCACGCCGCGCTGCCAACTGCCCTTTAACGTCTGAGAGATCTAATAGCGGAGGCTCTTCTGCGACCGAAATCGGCAGAGTCGGAGCCAATGGCTCACTCTGATTCAGATGCGCACAGACCGCCAACAGCGATTCGGCACCAAGCACGCAAATCCCATTAATCAGCGCAGCTTCGCGAGCGCTCTCCAAAGGCAGAATAAATGACCGGCCAGCACGCTTTGCATGCCAAGCCATCGCGAGCGCACCACGCACCGGACGCAAACGGCCACTGAGCGCCAACTCACCGGCAAATTCATACTCGGCCAACCGGTCAGCCTTGACCTGGCCAGACGCCGCCAGAATACCCAAGGCAATCGGCAGATCAAACCGCCCAGAGGCTTTAGGTAAGTCAGCAGGAGCCAGACTCACAATAATTTTACGGGCGGGAAATTTAAACCCAGCCGTCAAAATAGCCGTACGCACGCGGTCGCGACTCTCTTTGACCTCGGTATCCGGCAAGCCAACAATCTGAAAAGCAGGCAATCCCCCTTGCAGATGCACCTCAACCGCGACTTCAGGCGCATCGACCCCTGCCAGCGCACGGCTTTGCACCACCGCCAGGTTCATCCCCACCGTCACGCTAATCGTGCTTAGGCGCGTCGGCAACCGGCACACTGGCTGACTCAAGCCGAGACAGCCGCTCTTCAAGCTGCACCAGCTTCTCTCTCGTGCGTACCAAGACCTCTTGCTGCACGTCAAATTCTTCGCGGGTCACCAGATCCAGCCGAGAAAAAGTAGACGCCAACATAGCCTTGATGTTTTTTTCAATATCCTTTACCGGACTGGCGGCAATGGTTTCGTTTATTTTGGCGCCAATCTCTTCAAATATTTTTTGGTTCAGCATTCAACCGACTCCTCGTGATTCAAACATAAGCTGCAGTGACTTGAGTGTAGCAAAAAGGCCGATGTATCGCAGGTTGGCGCAGCAAGCGGGTGACGCCGCGGGATGCACCATGCGCGGGCGCACCAAGATATACACTTCGCACCAATCCGGTGCACATGTCATATAACTAAACAATAGGGATACGCATAATACAAAACGCAGAGATGTGCTAGCAAGTGGGGCTACACGCGCCACAACGCCTGCTATTGCAACAATCAGCGCTGCAATACAGATATTTTTTACTGAAAAACACTGGCTGGCACGATTTCTGCAATGCAACAAATGAGCAACACATCTTTTAGCGACAGAGTCGTTTACAAAGGAGAGCACATGAAACTGGTCACAGCCATTATCAAGCCATTCAAGCTTGACGAAGTGCGCGAGGCGCTCTCGGCGATCGGCGTACAAGGGATTACCGTCTCTGAGGTCAAGGGGTTTGGTCGCCAGAAGGGCCACACCGAACTCTATCGCGGAGCTGAATACGTGGTGGACTTCCTTCCCAAGGTCAAACTGGAAATAGCCATCGACGACGCATTGCTCGATCAAGTGGTTGAAGCCATCGAAAAATCTGCCCGCACCGGAAAAATTGGCGATGGCAAGATTTTCGTCTTTGACCTACTACAGGTGGTTCGTATCCGTACCGGTGAGACCGGTGTTGACGCGGTTTGAAATAGATTAAGACAGGGGGGAAACCTAATGAAGAAATCATTCTCAACGCTTGGGCTCATTGGCCTGTGTTGCGCCCTGCCTGCGTTAGCGGGCACGCCGGCAGGCCCAGCGCTTATGGACGCCAAAGTTATTAACTCGGGCGACACTGCCTGGATGTTGGTCTCCACCGCGCTGGTACTATTTATGACCATTCCTGGTCTAGCGCTGTTTTACGGTGGCATGGTCAGACAAAAGAACGTGCTGGCAACCTTGATGCAGAGCTTTGCGATTACCGCTTTGGTGACCGTACTGTGGGTCGTCGTTGGTTATAGCCTGACCTTTACCGTCGGGACCCCATATCTAGGTGATTTCAGTCGCGTGTTGTTGGACGGCATGCTCTATCTGAAAGATGCCAACAAGCTAACGGTTCATCCTGGCGCTGGCACCATCCCAGAATCCGTTTTCATGATGTACCAAATGACCTTTGCCATTATTACTCCGGCACTGATTACCGGTGCATTTGCTGAACGGATGAAATTCTCGGCCATGTTGATCTTCATGGCACTGTGGTCCTTGCTGGTTTACGTTCCAATCGCACACTGGGTGTGGGCACCAGGCGGCTGGATGGCAGACAAGGGGGTACTGGACTTTGCTGGTGGCACTGTAGTGCATATTAATGCGGGGGTTGCCGGTCTGGTGTGCGCCTTGGTAATGGGCAAGCGGGTTGGCTATGGCAAAGATGCCATGCCACCGCACAACCTGGTTCTTACCCTGGTTGGTGCTTCCATGCTGTGGGTTGGCTGGTTTGGTTTCAATGCAGGGTCAGCCGTCGCAGCTGATGGCCGCGCGGGGATGGCCATGGTTACAACCCAAGTTGCAACTGCAGTCGCTGCTCTCTCGTGGATGTTTGCTGAATGGTTCACCAAGCACAAGCCATCCGTCTTGGGCATCGCCTCAGGCGCGGTAGCGGGTCTAGTTGCGATTACGCCAGCGGCAGGCTTTGTAGACGTCAAGGGCGCGCTGGTGATTGGTCTAGCCGCTGGGGTAGTGTGCTTCTGGGGAGCGACTGGGCTGAAGCACATGATGGGCTACGATGATTCACTGGATGCCTTTGGTGTGCATGGCGTTGGCGGGATTCTCGGTGCCTTGCTAACTGGCGTATTTGCGGTAAAGAGCATTGGCGGCGTAGATGGCAGCCTGGCAACCCAAGCAATGGCGGTTGGGGTTACGGTGGTGTACTGCGCTGTCGTCACCTTTGTACTGCTTAAGGTGATTAACCTGGTGGTTGGTCTACGGGTCGCAGAAGACGAAGAACGCGAAGGTCTGGACTTGGTGCTACACGGCGAACGCGTCGAATAGCACTCAACAAGAATTGTGGTAAGGGACTTTTGGGCGCCTTGGGCGCCCTTTTTTTATCTATTTAAAGTGATCGATTAATCCCGATCATCAAGCTGGCGCGGGCTATTACTTGAACGCAGATTAGCGATCTCAATAGCAGTCTCCCACTTGGCTTCAAGCCGTGTAATGCGTCGGTCGTGCTCGCGTAGTTCATGTGAAATTTCTTTTAGGCTGTCACCGACCCGCTTAACGTCATCAGCAAGTTTAAGCGCTTCACGAATCGCTGTAATGGCATCTAATACAGCGCTCATGCCGCCTTCTCCTGATTATCAGCCGTACCGAGTACCTCTTGTACCGCTAGCAAGCCTTCAGCCAGCGCATCCTTGGCCAAGGCAACGGCCTGCGTCAATTCAACAGACAACGCAGCCAATAGCCGTTCATCCTCAGAGGGGGCTTGCTCACAGCGACGGCGCACCAGTTCAGAAACGCTGATGCCTTCATTGACGGCCTCCTGCGTCAAAAAGGCCTTGAATTCGGGTGAGCCAAGCACAGTAATTCTTTCGGATTTCATTTGCAGCCCCATTATTATCACACACATGATCATTATAATGTTTTCACTAAAAAAATCTACGCCCCACTTATCGTACGACGCAATGCCGCAGGCTTGACGCCCCGAAAAACCTTGATGCACAGCCTAGCGCCGCAAACGGCTAGGCAAAAAAAAGCCCAACATCTTTGCCTACAATGTTGGGCTTTTTCAAACGCGCCGTGCGCGCGTGAATTACTTAACGATACGCAAAGAAGGACGGCCTTTGGGTTTGTCAGGCTGCGGGCCCGGTGTGCTGTCTGGAGTACTGTCAGCGTCCTCGGTATGCGCGTCATCCACTGCATGCAGCGGTGACTCGGCCGTAGCCAGTTCCACTTCAAACCCCATGCCCTCACCGGTTTCACGCGCGAAGATCGACATCACATTACCCACTGGTACCATGATCTCACGCGCCACACCGCCAAAGCGCGCAGAAAACGACAGCCATTCATTGTCGATCTGCAGGTTCTTGGTGGCTTCCATGCTGATATTCAGCACGATTTCGTTATTCTGCACATACTCCCGTGGCACGTCACTGCGCTCATTCACCCATACAACAATATACGGCGTATGGTTATTGTCAGTGCACCACTGGTGCAAGGCACGAATCAAATAGGGCTTGGTGCTTGTGCTCATGGGACTCCTTACTTGCGCATAGCCTTTTCCGAGGGCGTCAACGAGTCGATAAATGACTGCCGTTGGAAGATGCGCTCAGCGTATTTCAGAATCGGCGCGGCGCTCTTGCCCAAATCAATATTATAGTGCTCAAGTCGCCACATCAAAGGCGCAATCGCCACATCGATCATCGAGAAATCATCTGCCAACATGAACTTCTGCTTGGCGAAAATTGGGGCAATCGTGGTCAAACCATCGCGAATCGCTTCACGTGCACGGGAAGCTTCTTTGCCTGACACACCAGACTCAAGCGTTTTCACATGGTTAAACAGCTCTTTTTCAAAGCGGAACAAGAACAGGCGCGCGCGGGCACGCATAACCGGGTCAGCCGGCATCAGTTGCGGATGCGGAAACCGTTCGTCAATGTATTCGTTGATGATATCGGATTCATGCAAAATCAGATCACGCTCGATCAGCACCGGTACCTCATTATATGGATTCATTACCGCGAGATCTTCTGGCTTGTTGTGAACATCCACATCAATGATCTCGAAATCCATTCCCTTCTCATACAAAACAATCCGACAGCGGTGACTGAAGGGGCAGGTGATTCCAGAGTACAAGGTCATCATGGCGGGACACAGATCCTTACATAAAGTTGGTTAACTGTGGCGATTTTAGCATTTACCGACCACCCATGACCAATTTATCATCACAAGTTGATGATTAATAAAAGAAAAAGGCGAGGAAAGCCCTCGCCTTTTTATGCTTAAAACCCCCGTGCTTAGTGGATATCGCGCCAGAATTCCTTCTTCAGGAAATACGCCATCGGCAGCAACAACAGGCAGAGGAACATCAGCACCCCATAACCAATTTCCTGCCGCTTAACTTGCGCCGGTTCTCCCATAAACACCAAGTAGTTAGTCAGGTCAGCCATGCGCTGATCAAACTCAGCGGTTCTGGCCCGGCCATTCTCAAGCTTGGTCATGGTGCCAGGTTTAACCAGCACCAACTTTTGTGCGACCACGCCATCAGGTCCCTTGGTCTCTTGCAGCACTTGGTCACCCTGCCAGGCGGCAAGTACATGCGGCATTGCTACCTTATCGAACATCACGTTGTTCCAGCCCGTGGGACGTGTGTCATCACGGTAGAAACTCCGCAGATAGGTATAAAGCCAATCTGCACCACGCGCACGCGCCTCAACCGACAAGTCAGGTGGGTTATTCGCCAACCACAACTTGGCATCGCTAGTGGTCATGGCGACATGCATGGTGTCGCCGATTTTGTCCGAAGCAAACATCAAGTTTTCTTTGATCTGCTTCTCGGACAAGCCTATATCCGTCAGCCGGTTATAACGCATCGCGTTAGCCGAATGGCAAGACAGGCAATAGTTAGTAAATATCTGCGCACCGCGCTGTATCGACTCAGTATCCTGAATATCAATCGGAGCCTTGTCGACAGCGGGACCAGCCTCGGCAGCCAACGCCGACAACGGCGCCAGCAACGACAGGGCTGCGATCAGATGACAAATTTGTCTTTTCATGATGGTCATCCCCCTCGGTCAAATGTTGATCGCGAACAACGTCGCGGCTGCAATCAGCAGCACCCACAACACCACAAAGATCAGTTTGCGGCGCAGGTTAGTGTCAGTGACACGATCAGGTACCGGCTGGCTGCCAACATCGTTCTTGGTATAGAACGGCATGCCAAGGAAAAAGGCGAAATAAATCAGCGACAAGACTTGCGACACAGCAGTGCGCACAGCCGTCGGCGGCATCACCCCCAGAATTCCCAGACCAACAAACGCAATCACAAACAAGGTCAACATCACCCGGAACTTGGGACCGCGATAACGAACCGATTTAATCGGCGAGCGATCCAGCCACGGCAGGCAACCAATCAGCAGCACCGAAGCCCCCATCGCCAGCACACCCCAAACCTGCGTCCCCAGGAACGACGGCACAGCGCGCAAAATCGCATAGAACGGAGTGAAATACCAAACCGGAGCAATATGTGGCGGGGTTTTCAGCGGATCAGCCGGGAAGAAGTTATTCCCTTCAAGGAAGTAACCACCCATCTCTGGAGTGAAGAACACAATCGCCGAGAACACAATCAAGAACACTACCACGCCCAGAATATCCTTCACCGTGTAATACGGATGGAAAGGAATCCCATCGAGCGGGATATGGGTGACCAGATCTTTATTCTGCTTGATCTCAACACCGTCCGGATTATTCGATCCCACCTCATGCAACGCCAGCAAATGCGCAACCACCAGGGCTAACAACACCAGCGGCACCGCAATCACATGCAAGGCAAAAAAGCGGTTAAGCGTTGCACCCGACACCACAAAATCGCCACGGATGAACACCGAAAGATCAGGTCCGATAACCGGGATTGAACTGAACAGGTTCACAATCACCTGCGCACCCCAGTACGACATCTGGCCCCATGGCAACAGATACCCCAAAAAGGCCTCTGCCATCAGACACAAGAAAATCAAGGTACCGAACACCCACAACAATTCGCGCGGTTGCTTATACGAGCCATAAATCAACCCGCGGAACATATGCAAATAAACCACCACGAAGAACATTGAAGCACCGGTAGAGTGCATGTAACGGATGAGCCAGCCACCGTTAACGTCACGCATGATGTACTCGACCGAAGCAAAAGCCACCGACATATTGGTACCGGGCACCAACGTGGCATCCGGCATGTAATTCATGGTCAGAAAAATACCGGTAACAATCTGCATCACCAGCACCAACATCGCCAGTGAACCAAAGAAGTACCAGAAGTTAAAGTTCTTCGGCGCATAGTACTCAGTTACATGCGCCTTAAGCGTGGACGACAGCGGAAAGCGTGCGTCGATCCAGTTTAGCAATTTTTGTCCCTTGCTCATTTTTCGCCCTCAGCTTATTTGTCGTCGCCAATCAGGAGGCGGGTATCGGACAGATACTTGTGTGGCGGAATCTCCAAATTCTTAGGTGCCGGCACTCCCTTGAAAACGCGGGCGGCAAGATCGAATTTGGAACCGTGGCAAGGGCAATAAAACCCACCCACCCATTCCGGCCCCAGATCAGCAGGAGCCAGATCAGGACGGAAGGTCGGCGAACAGCCCAAGTGCGTACAGATACCCACCGCCACCAAAAACTGTGGCTTGATTGAGCGATGCGCATTGCGGCAATATTCCGGCTGTTGATCCACTTCTGAATTCGGATCAACCAACTTGGCATCCAACGCAGCCAGATTCTTCACCTGGGCAGGGGTGCGCGAAAGCAACCAAACCGGTTTGCCTTGCCATTCAACGTTAATTTTTTGGCCAACCTCAATTTTGCTGATATCTACTTCCACCGGCGCGCCCGCAGCTTTGGCACGCTCGCTTGGCAGAAAACTCAGCACAAACGGAGTCGCCATCCCAACCACCGCTACCCCCCCCACGGCGCTGGTTGCCACCGTCAAAAAGCGACGGCGCCCCGCATCTACTTGTTGTTCACTCATCACAGTCATCCTCAAACATGGAAACGCGAGCTTAGAGCGCGTCCCTAATCATTTTCGTCACGCACTTAACCCTAACCTGGCGTGGCAATGCAAAACACCCCACGCCCCAAAACAGCAGTCTACCTTGGTAAATTTTGGACAACGATTAGAGACACGTTCTAATATCCCATTTGATTTTACCTGAATACCCACACCCTCTTGAAGCCTTTATGCAAATAAATTGTTTTTTTATCAGGCGAACCAAGCTAAATCGGGTTGTCCAAGTCAATAAATTCAACATCCATGCAAAGATCATGGCGTATTTTAGCCGCCAAGGCCTCTATACCATAGCGTTCTGTTGCATGGTGCCCTGCGGCCACGAAAACACAATCTGACTCCATTGCCATATGCTGATTTTGCTCAGAAACCTCTCCGGTGACAAATGCATCCACCCCCAAGGCAATCGCATCGGCAAACATTCCCTGCGCCCCACCGCTACACCAGGCCACGCGATCAATCTGCTTATCAGGACGCCCTAGCAACAGCGCAGGACGCGCTAAACGCTGAGACAAATCATTCACCCAGCATTCAGCCGAGCATGGCTCAGCCAAGCGCCCATACCATAACAGATCTTGCTCGCCAGTCTGCCCGATCGGCTCCAGCGCCAACACCCGCGCCAGTTGCGCGTTATTACCTAACACTGGATGCGCATCCAGCGGCAAATGGTAGGCCAACAGACTAATCCCGTTTTCAAGCAAGGATTTGATGCGCTTCATTTTGATACCGGTAATCCGGCTATCTTCGTTTTTCCAAAAATAACCGTGATGCACCAAAATGGCATCAGCTTGATGTGCCACGGCCACATCAATCAAAGCCTGTGATGCACTGACTCCACAGACAATCCGTGCAAGCGTTGCCCGCCCCTCGATCTGCAGGCCATTTGGTGCGTAATCCTTAAAACGCCACGGTTCCAATAGTGTATCTAGATAGACAACCAAGTCCGTTAATTGCATGACACCCCTCGTCTAAAGCGAGCCAGAAACCCTGCCATTGAACCCCAACCACTTCCATCAAGCAATGCGTGAATATAGCCAAGCGGGGTCTGGTACACACAACATTCTCTCAGAGCCCCATTGCACCAAGGCCCGACAACCAACAAAAACGCCACGAGCAAGCCCGTGGCGTTTTTGTTTGGCCCGCAAGGGGCCGATACCAGATCAACCTAAGAGGCTGATTACATCATGCCGTCCATACCACCCATACCGCCCATGCCGCCCATACCGCCCATGCCCGCAGCAGCCTTATCTTCAGGCAGCTCAGCAATCATGCAGTCAGTGGTCAACATCAAGCTGGCAACCGATGCTGCATGTTGCAACGCAGTGCGAGTCACCTTGGCCGGATCCAGAACGCCCATTTCAATCATGTCGCCATATTCGCCTGTCGCAGCGTTGTAACCAAAGTTGCCCTTACCTTCCAGCACCTTGTTCACCACAACCGACGGTTCGTCACCAGCATTGGCAACGATCTGACGCAACGGTGCTTCAATCGCGCGCAGCACAATCTTCACACCAGCATCTTGATCAACGTTATCGCACTTCATCGAGTCCAGAGAAGAACGCGCGCGCAGGATGGCAACACCACCTCCAGGCACTACACCTTCTTCAACTGCGGCGCGTGTAGCGTGCAACGCATCTTCAACACGGGCCTTCTTTTCTTTCATTTCAACTTCGGTCGCTGCACCAACCTTGATTACAGCAACGCCACCGGCCAACTTGGCCACGCGTTCTTGCAGTTTTTCACGGTCATAATCAGAAGTAGCTTCTTCAATCTGGCGGCGAACTTCAGCCACGCGCGACTTAATAGCATCTACATCACCAGCGCCATCGATTACGATGGTGTTTTCCTTGCCCACTTCAATACGCTTGGCTTGGCCCAGCATATCCAAGGTGACTTTTTCCAGCGACAGACCCACTTCTTCGGCAATCACGGTACCGCCAGACAAAACGGCGATATCTTGCAACATAGCCTTGCGACGATCGCCAAAGCCAGGGGCCTTGACAGCAACCGTCTTCAAAATGCCACGGATGTTGTTGACCACCAGGGTAGCCAATGCTTCACCCTCAACATCTTCTGCAATGATCAACAGCGGACGGCCAGACTTGGCAACCTGTTCCAGAACCGGCAGCAGATCACGGATGTTGGAAATCTTCTTATCAAACAGCAACACATACGGATTGTCCAAAGCGGCAATCTGCTTGTCTTGGTTATTGATGAAGTACGGGGACAAATAACCGCGGTCAAACTGCATCCCTTCAACCACGTCTAGTTCATTGTTCAGTGACTTGCCGTCTTCAACGGTGATCACGCCTTCCTTACCAACTTTTTCCATCGCCTTGGCAATGATCTCGCCAATGTCGCTATCCGAGTTGGCTGAAATCGAACCTACTTGCGCAATTTCCTTGGAAGTGGTGCATGGCTTGGAAATCTTGGCCAATTCACCAACCAATGCAATCACGGCGCGGTCAATACCACGCTTCAGATCCATCGGATTCATCCCAGCGGCAACAAACTTCATGCCTTCTTGCACGATGGCTTGCGCCAGCACGGTAGCAGTCGTGGTACCGTCGCCAGCCACATCCGAAGTCTTGGAAGCCACTTCCTTGACCATTTGTGCGCCCATGTTTTCGAACTTGTCTTTCAGTTCGATTTCCTTGGCAACAGATACACCATCCTTAGTGATGGTCGGCGCGCCAAATGAGCGGTCCAAAACCACATTGCGGCCTTTAGGGCCCAAGGTCACTTTTACCGCGTCAGCCAGAACGTTTACACCCACAACCATCTTGGCACGTGCGGACTCACCAAATCGTACGTCTTTAGCAGCCATTCTTTAATCTCCAGTAATCTGTTTTAACAGCGTTACGTTATTCGACAATTGCCATTACGTCTTCCTCGCGCAAAACGAGGATTTCGTCACCGTCCAACTTAACGGTCTGGCCGGAGTATTTGCCGAAGATCACCTTATCGCCCACCTTCAACTCAAGCGCGCGACGTTCGCCATTGTCCAGAATCTTGCCATTGCCCACGGCAATCACTTCACCCATATCTGGCTTTTCAGCTGCCGCACCCGGCAACACGATGCCAGAGGCAGTTTTTTCTTCCGCTTCAAGGCGTTTGATCACAACACGGTCATGCAAAGGACGAATTGCCATTGATCTCTCCTGATATTCAGTGGCTGTTGAAAGTAAAAACCCAATCAAATCAGCATATTGACCGAATGCTTAGCACTCGGCGCCAACGAGTGCTAATGATATGGGCGCTTTAGCGTCGTTTCAAGAGCAAACGGTCCTATAATTATTTTTATTGATCGATAAGGATTGATAGATAAAACCGTAACACCGGCCATCAAATCACCCCCATCTCACGTGCATACTCAGCAATGCCAATCGCGTTCTTCAACTTCAGCTTGGTCAACACCCGGGCTTTGTAAGTACTGACCGTTTTCTGGCTGATAAAAAACATCGCGGCGATTTCTTTATTGCTATAACCCTTGGCGATGTAGCGCATGATGGCCAACTCACGCACAGTCAGCGAAGCCAATGCGTCCCCCGCCTTGCTATACGGCGCGCGACTCTGTGCCGCGATCAAATGCTCAGCAGGGAAACAGTTATACCCGGCCAGCAACGCCCGCACAGTATTGACAATCTCGTTCATATCCTTTGATTTGGTTACAAAGCCATTGGCCCCCTCCTCGGCAGCCTTGGCGGCATACAGCCCTTCATCATGCCCGGTGAGCACCAGCACCTTGATCTTCTCACTCACCGCCTTGATGCGCCGAATCATTCCCAAACCATCAGTCTTCGGCAAAAACAAATCCAGTATTACCAGATCAGGTTGATGAAGCTTAACCTTTTCCAAACCATCCAACCCATTATCAGACACGTCAATTACAGACAAATCGCCGGTTTTCTCAAGACATGCCTTAATCGCCACGACAATAACCGGGTGGTCGTCTATTACGATAATTTTCTTCATTGGAGATCCATTCCTGCGGCAACTAGATGACCGCTGTTATCCTGGGTAGGAAACTATGCGTCATCACAGGAAGGGCAAGCTATCAGCAAGACAGCGAGAAGAGACACCAATAATCTGAATGTTACGTAAGAAAATTCAAAATGCCGTCACCAGCTGCAATCTAAGCCATCGTCGGCTACTTCCGGCGCCGAATCATTTTTTTCTTAACCACCAGCCAACTCGGCGATTTGAAGTGAATAATCATTCGATACAGGTGCAAGTACAACAGAATGAACAGCAGCGTGCAGAACATCAGCACCGGCGTATTCGACCAAAACAACATCGCCGGCACTACCGACAGCGAAGCCAGCACCCAAAGATACGGAGCAGTCAGACTATTGCGCCGTGTCATATGGCAAACCTCTTTCGAACCGACCATCCAGCGTACCAAGCGCTTATAAATCATCTGATGCAGATGCAGCGCATCCGGGCAACCCACCGCACGATCTTGCAAGAACTTACGTCGATAAATCGAAAACAAAGTCTCGAACACCGGGTAGATCACCAGTAACAAGGGAAACCAGGGCGACACCTGCAGATTGCGAGCTACCAGCAACACCGATATTTCAGCAATCATGAAACCAATCAGATAGGCGCCACCGTCACCAGCAAAAATCAAGCCGCGCGGATAATTCAGGAACAAAAAACCCAGCACTGCACCACAGGCAGCAAACGACATCGCCAGCAGCTCCCCATCCCCAACCTTAAACGCGACATAACCCAGCGCCATGAAAACAAAGATGGCAACCATACCAGACAAGCCATTGTAGCCATCAATAATATTGATCGACTGCGCCACTCCTCCGACAGCCACCATAGTAAATAATATAGACAGCAACAAATAGTGCTGAAGCACATGATCTATCCATGGCAGATCCAAACGCGCAATTCCCGCATGCAAAAACACAAACCCCAGCACAGCTGAAATAAATGTCGCCAGCAGACGTGGGGAGACCCCCACGCACTTTGTTAGATCTTCCAATAGTCCTGTGATAAACACAGGTAAGGCAACCAGCAGTAACTCAAGACCAAAACTATTATTTTGTTGCACCAACATAATGAGCGCCCCAAGCAGCAAGCCCAAGAAAACAGGAATGCCACCAATACGGGGGACAGGCTTTGCATGAAATTTCTGAACTCCATCTAGATCATAATCCGCAGAAAACCGAGCATGAAAATGCTGATAGCGCACCAGAAATATGCACACACAAAAAGAGCATAGTGCGGCAGAGAACAAAATTAGCAGCATAAAATAACGAATCCAGACAAAAAACAAATTTATCAAAGCAAAATGATTACTATCTACATATATAATATATCCATATCACACAATACGCTATCCTGTACAGTGGGGACAAGCTTGCAATCTAAATAGCGGGAAATAAAATCATAAATTTTAGAACGAATAACGGGACATTCTGCGAATAGTATAAGAGTAATTTTTTATGAAAATGTTCCATGTTTCAGAATACTCTATCGTGATATCATCAAAACATAACAATAATTACTTTTCACTTATTCGCACAAAATCCTGAGAAAACATCGACTCAAAGTGATTAACAGACACAACTTCGCAACCAAGACCGTCAAGACGCATGTCATTAACTTACAAAGGTCTTATCAGCACACTAGGTCATTGCCTAGCATTCAAAACTAAGACCATGTAGAATGAGAGCACTATCATATAGTACATATAGCATGCCTATAAATAATAATAACAGATCACTGCTGCACTCAGGTCCCTACATTCAGCAAGGAAAACATAGGGAAGATGTTAATTTATACGAGAAAGTAAAAAACCACTTTCCTCATAGCACTTAAAGCATAAGGTACGCAGGTGAGATTAAACCAACAGAATATTTTTAAACAAATCAGGCTAATAGTCATCAGCATAATTATCCCGACGGTCACATTAAAATAAATGGTACATCATTCAGATCTAGCCAGACACTAAAAAACCTAAATAACATTACCGTATTTACACTATTTAATTAATGATAATAAACATTAAAAAAACACAATAAAACAATAAAAAGTCATCATTTAAAGTTTGTAATAATTTACATCCACATCAAGTCCAACAAATACAAAATCACAATATAATATAAAAATAGTTAATGTATTACTAATTACAAATAGCCATTCGGACTATTCTGCTGCCAGCGCCAAGTATCTTCACACATGCGGGAAATATCTAGTTGTGCCTCCCAGTTTAGAATTTGCTTAGCCAACAGAGGGTCCGCATAGTACTCAGCTAGATCACCGGCCCGCCGTGCAGTAATCTCATAAGGTATACGGTTGCCGGACACTTTCTCAAAGGTATGAATCATTTCAAGAACACTATGAGGTCGCCCGGTACTAAGGTTGACTGTTAAGAGCCCACCCCCTTCATCCAGCGCAACAAGTGCAGCCAAATGGCCTGCGGCTAGATCTTCAACATGAATATAGTCACGCAATCCAGTACCATCAGGCGTCATATAATCGTTACCATAAACTGAAAGTTTAGCTCGTTTTCCTGAAGCAACCTGTGCAATAAAAGGCATTAAATTATTAGGTATACCTAGTGGATTTTCTCCAAGCAGACCAGACTGATGAGCACCTACAGGATTAAAGTAACGAAGCAAGGCAATACGCCATTCAGGTTGGACTCTCTTTAAGTCACGCAGAACATCTTCAACCATGAGTTTACTTTTACCGTAAACATTCACAGGGACAAGCGGGGTATCCTCACAATATTGAACATAACCGGGGTTACCATATACCGTAGCGGAAGATGAAAAAACAATAGTAGTGACACCCGCATTAGCCATTTCATCAATAAGAATAAGGCTACCAGAAACATTATTATCGTAATATTTTAGCGGCTTAGCCTCTGACTCACCGACAGCTTTTAACCCTGCAAAATGTATAACCGCATCAAAATTATGCTGTCTAAAAATTATTTGAAGCGCTCGACGATCTCGAACATCTCCCTCTATGAATTCACAGACTTTCCCTGTAAGCCTATTAATTCTCTCAATAACTCTCGGGCTACTGTTCGATAGATTGTCAAATACTACTACTATATAATCAGCATTAAGTAATTGCACTACAGTATGGGAGCCGATATAACCTGCACCACCAGTAACAAGGATTTCCCTTACCATATGCTATCTTTCTGCAAAAGTAAATTTGTACAAATCATATTTTGCAAAATAGAAAAACAATTCAAAACCACAATAAGTAAAATTTGTATTAAATTTTGCTCTCACAAGATACTTATGAAATTTTCATGAACATCATGCCAATAATTCATAATAAACTCATTTTTTTAGCACTCGGGGATAAAGGCACAAACCAAGTTCCCGTATCTCTTTATTTATGTGACTGTCAAAACCTTTATCACGCATCCAACTATTTGGCACAAGGGTACTCCCTGAATTGATATTATCAGCTGCAATCATGCTGCAAGGTAATAAGATAAAATCAGCGCTGGACACGGATACCGGAAATCGGTCTAGCCGCACATGATTTTTGAGTATAGCCATCCCCTGTTCATCAGTTACTACAAAACTACCCTCAGGTACCATAGATATGACTTTCCTTCTTAATTCATAGCCAGTTGGACGTCCAGTGCTACGGTCATAAAAAGCTTGTATCGTATTCGATATATAGGACATTGTAGCAACATGGCCACTATCACTTTCGTGAGAAAGTAACCCACAAGTAAGAAAAAAAGCAATCGTAATAAAGCCTAAATTTTTACCAAATGAAAGCTTATTTCCTATCACTGCAGCACCCTCTGCTGCAGAAAAAACAAGAACAGGAATATAATAGCTATGGTAATGTGTAAGCCAATTGACTTTTTCAGCCCCTCCAATATTTCCAATAAAATTGGGGATCATAAAAAAAACAGATAAAAAAAATAATCGATAATTGCCCATTGAAAAGGCAAGTAAAACAGCATTTGACAGAACAAAAATGACTGCATTATGGAAAAAAACAGGATCACTAAATCTCGCAGTTAATTCTGTTAAATTTTTCGGCAGATAAGTACTGTAGTACAGATTACTGAGCCAAAACTTTCCAACCCAATAAGAGTAAGCAATTAATACTAGACCAACTACAAATACAGCAACATTTCTCTTAATAAATATTAGCGAATCTCGCTGACAAAGTGGCACAAAAATAATTGTAAGGCCACCAATTAGTGCAGCTCTTTCATTAATCAGAGCAGTTAATAAAGACAATAAAACGATAATGATTATGTTCGCTTTATAGTAAACCAAATAACATAACAGAAAGCCTAAAAAAACAAAGAGACGATCCGGATAAAACTGGCCGGCAATTCCTCCTGCAATCGCAGGGGAAATTAAAATTAGAATACCAAAAAGGAGTGCAATAGGAAAACGATTACATTCCTTCTCAAGAATATAAAATGCACCATACACAAGCCCTAGATATACAAGGACTTGTGATGCAGTTAATAGAAGCGAGCTGTGAAACCATGCAAGTAATGGCGCAAATAGATATAGAACCCAATAGGCATGAAAGTGCGTCATGTTACGCTCTTTACTTATTGGGGGCTCAAGTTTCTTTGCTAATAACTCAGATAAAGAATAGGAAAAATATTGCCTATCAATATAGTTCTGGGTCGCAGCAAAAACATTTGATATTGCACCTTTACCTGCATAAATATTTTCACTCACTTGCTCAAAAATTGCAGCATCACCTTGGCGATCTATTTGTATTGCATCTTTACCAATAGAAAATACATACCCGATAATTAAAACTGTAATTAGTACAAGTACACGTAAAAATTGTCTATTTTTAAACATTAAAATCTCCAGCGTTAATCAAACGCTTGGCGATCTTTCTACCTTGAGCAATCGCGTAATTTGTACCACGATCTTCTGGATATATTTGGGCCATAGAACAGATATGGAATCCAGTCTCAGCGCTGTCTTCCGATGGAATTAATTGACTGTAGTGCTTTTCAACGACAGGCTGCGACCACCGAGCCCGCCACAAATGCTGACCAACAATCCAACTCCTTTCAAAACAAGGAAACATCTTGCGCAGATAAGGAAGTGAATACTCAATAAACTCATCAGCATCCATCGAATAGAGTTTATCTGTATGCGGCAAATATTTCGAAAGGTAAACAATATGCCGCCCACCATAGGTGGACGCTTTTTCAAAATTCGTATGCTCAATGACTCCAACAAATGGAAAGCTCGGGTCATTGACATTAAGCCAATAGGTCTTTGATAAAGATCGGTCCAGTTCTAGAACTAGACACACATTCCCAATATACTGAATACGTCTTAAACTAGATATATACGGCTCAGGGGCCCAATGCTCAATCATGTTTGCAATAAGGGGAAGAGCCGTTGTAACAATAACAGAGCCAGAAACGTAGTCACAATTCTCTGTCTCGACCTCCCATAAGCCATTGACTTTGCTTATCTTCTTAACGGTAGCGTTCAAAATTATACGGCCACCATGCTCGGTAATTTTTTGTGCAATTGCTTGCGACAAAGCCACAAAACCACCTTTGTAGTAAGCTAAGCGTTCTTCGCCTCCTTTTCCCCGGCTACCACCACGCAGCTTCAACTTATTCCAGAACCAGACTGCCGAGATAACTTCTGCAAACGGTCCAAACTTTCCTTTAAGAAGTGGCTCCCATACTACATGGTAAACATTTTCACCACCAAGCGATTTCAACCATTCATGGGCAGAGATATTTTCTAGCATTTTCCAATCCTTTACCTTCCGCGCCTTTAAGGCCAACAGACCTAGCCGAATACGGTCAATAAAACAAAGTGGAGTGAAGTTAAGCAAATCCCATGGGGTAGATAATTTGAAAAAGTTATTAGCGTAGTAAACACCGGTATTAGTTGTATTAATAACAACCTTATCATCTAACCCAAGCTCACTAATCAACTCCATCACGGATAAATCATTTGTGAACCAATGATGATAAAAACGGTCAAGCTTCACACCGGCAACATCGAAAGCTGCAGCCAGTCCTCCAATTTCATTTTCAGCCTCAAGGACGGTGACTCTGATACCACTCTTTGCGAGCTCATACGCTGCTGATAGTCCAGTAAAGCCGCCACCTACAATTGTAACTTGACCTTTTTCTATCGAAATCATAAACACTCTGCCTTAATTATTTTATTTGACTCGACTGGATGAAGCATCAGATATACTCCACCAACGGCGGTAGGAGGCAGCCATAAAATGGCGTGGACCAAGAATGCGTAGGCCGCTGAAATAACAGGGGGATTACCAAGAGTGATCATTGACAGCGAGGTAAAGTAGTCAAATGTACCTACGTATCCAGGTGTGCCAGGGATAAGAGTGGAAATCGTACCAACAGGAAAAGCAAGCCATGCGGCAGCAGGTCGCGAAATAGAATGTAAAGATATCGCAGCAAACAAGAACACAAGGCCCTCTGATATCCAGGCTAAAGCTGATAAAACAAACAAACGTAGCATAACTTGAGTGTTTGTCATGTAATCAAGAGCCGAAAAAACCTTGGAGAACTCAGAAAGAATTTTTCCACCGAACTTTGGATAATATCGGCTGATTAAGTTTCCCAACCAAAATATGATTGGTTTAAATAGAGAAGGGAAAAACAGCAGGAATATAATACCCCCCCCGCAGACAAGAAGAGCTCCACCACTAAGGCCAATCAGTTTAGATGAACGCACACTAAAATAGGTAAGCGCAGTTCCTAAGCAAACCACTAACATCAGGAGATCGAGTAACCTCTCTACAAATAAGCTTGTAAGCGCCGTCGCAGCATTGAGGCCTAAGCGTCGGTTAAAACCAAACGCTCTCAATACATCACCAGCCCGTAATGGCAAAATATTATTGGCAGCAACACTTGCCATAAGAGGCCCAGCACAATCGCGCCAGCGAATATTACTATTTACCCGAATCAGCATCGTACGCCAACGAGCGATTCTGAAAGAGTATCCCAAAAAAAACGCAATAACCGCTGCCAGGGCCCAAATAGGATTTGCAACTGAGAGCGCTGTGCTAATTTCTCTCAGACTGATATGACGAAATATCAGAAATAGAAACAGCCCTGCGATCACAAGGCCTGCTAATAAACGAATTATTTTTATCATGTAATTTTCGTTTCGCTTACAGAACCACTTGAAGGGATCGATGATTTAGCCTCGAATCCAATCCGCTCTTGCACAACATACAGAGGGCGATTCTTAACTTCGTTGTAAATTCTCCCGACATACTCACCCAGAATCCCTACACTAATAAGTTGTACTCCACCTATAAACAGTACAGCAATCATTAAGGCTGTCCATCCTTCGACCCAGACGTTTGTAAATACACGCAAAAAAAGCGCATACAGTATACCGAACATTGCCAGGCCAGCAGATGCAAAACCAAGAGCGACAGAGATCTGAAGCGGTTTTGTTGAAAATGATAGAATGCCATCAGTAGCAAAGTGCAACATTTTTTTAAGCGGGTACTTGCTCTCACCTGCGAATCTACGCTCACGGCGATAAGGCAATGAAACCTGCCGGTAACCGACCCAACTGACCATCCCGCGAATAAAACGGTCACGCTCAGGCATCGCACACAATGTATCGACAACGGGTCGGCTCATCAATCTGAAATCCCCTGTATCAAGAGGAATTGGGACATCTGAAAGCTTGTTCAGCATGCGATAAAAAGCACGAGCTGTTGCCAGTTTAAAAACAGACTCGCCAGGCCGTTCGGAACGAGTGCCGTAAACAACATCGTATCCTTGCCTCCAAAGGGCTATCATCTCATGTACAACTTCTGGAGGGTCTTGCAGATCCGCATCAATTAGAACTACCGCATCACCACTCGCAGCCTCTATCCCTGCCGTCACCGCAATCTGATGTCCAAAATTTCTAGAAAAAATGACTAGTTTGATTCGAGGATCATTTCTAGCATGCGCTTTCAGAATTTCAAGAGTGCTGTCACCACTGCCATCATCAACAAAAATTAGTTCAGCGTCTAGCCCAGTCAAACTCGCGCAAAAGAGGTTAAGTCGCTTGATGGTCTCATTAATCACGGCCTCTTCGTTGTAGCATGGCACGACAACGGAAATAAGCTCTCCGCAGGATCTGCTAGTCAAATTGACACTCATTAAAAACCCCTTCTGCCTCAACATGAAAGATACTCATATAGCCAAATACAACTGTGATATATTTTTTTGAAAACATTTATATTACAACTTGGATCTGTGTGAAATAATTACTTGCAACACATATTACTTGATAAACATATATAATTTTTTATAACCGTTTTACTAAACTAAATGATAAGTTATTTACTCACATCGTTAAAAACTTTTATTAATTAAATGATTAGCCAGATGAGTTCCAATCCTATCTGCGTTAGCCATAATTGTTAGAGTATGCGATTTAGCAGGCAAATCACATAAACTAGCCCCATCCGCAATATAAATACCGGGGTACCCTTTTAGCTCCCCCCACTGCGAAGTTTGCCCAATGACAGGATTATTAGTCATTGGCAGGGATGCTGCATAATGTATACAGCTACCGGGGGCGCTTGTCTTGAAGCTTGCGGGTAGCATGTAGGCACCTAAGTTTGCAAAAAAATGCCGAAGAATTACTTTACTATCTACCATATATTTTTTAACAATGGAATCATGCACTCCATTTATGGTTAAACTTCCATCCTTATGAAGGGTACATTGAGACTTTGAAAGTGCCCCAGGTAAAAATAGGTTGCCAACCACACAACTCGTCATCAAGTTGCGGAGAAAATCAATTGCATAACGCTTTGGCATCGGCATGTACCTAATGAATTCACTACGCGCTATACCATTAGTACTAAATAGAGAACCAAAGGTACGACCACCGTCTCCGATCGAAAATGTATACGAATACTGCCCAAGGCCAAAACTATCTTTACATGATGCTCCCAAAAAACGGGGTAACCAAAGCATAAACGCAGCAGTTGGACAAGAAAGAATTTGCAGCCCACTGCGTAATTTAAGAAGCTTCATAGCTAACCGTGTTGTCGCCAAAGTACCAGCAGCTAAAATAATTTTTCTAGCACTAAGCTCGATAGATTGTGTGTCTGAAATGATATTAAAATAATCGCCATCTTTGCGCACATCCTGCACAATAAAACCGGGTAGATGGCTGAAATTTGAAAACAGTCTTAGTCTGGCAAGGTCCTGTAGCGCGCTGTACAGTGCATTATTCTTACACCCCCAGAGACAGTTTCCCTTTTCTTCACAACGTGTGCGCCCATCTCGGCTCTGGCTTAAGACGGCTACACGGGTTCTGCCAAATTTGACGGAAGGACTTGTTTTACGCTTAACAAGATACTTATTATGAATATAATCTTGCAGAAAATCAGCAGCAATTGGCTCATCAGCTACATTATCCACGCCAAAGAATGCCGACATATCATCTTCGTTACGACCACTTATGCCAATTCTACGCCCTACCCGCTTATATGAAGGGGCAAGCTCCTCTAGAGAAAAAGGATACGCTTGCATCTCACTGCTATCTAAACTAGCGACACCACAACCCCAAGCATTAGACAATCCACCGATTGCCAAGGACCCCAAAGCATTAAAGTTAGTGGTCTCGATCCTATTTCTGGCACAAAAGTCTTTAAAGACATTAACATATGTCGGTACGCGCAACTTAGGAGAAACAGCATCACTGTTCTTCAGAGCATAGAAATCCTTCCCAAGCATCCAATCGGACTGCTGTCTATCTAATTTACGGCTTTGCAAAAAAGACTGCTGTGGATAATTCTCAACGGGGAGCTCCCCACCATCCACCATTAAAACCTTCAAGCCAGCCTCTACTAAAGGGAAAGCAGCAGAGACACCCGCAGGACCTGAGCCAACGATAATGACATCGTAAGGTTTCATATTTTTTCTTTGATTGCCATATAGATAAAGGGGCGCATTATCAAACAACACATCATGCTGATACCTGCCCAAGTACAAATCAAGGCCAATCGACATAGCGTACCAAGCCGAGAGTGGGAGCGGCCATCAGTAAGATATTGATAATAGCCCTCTATGCTTGCTTCGCTGATAATCAGGCCCGCGTTAAGTCTCCATTTAACTTCATTGAGCCAACCACAAGGCGTCACATTTTTATCCAGTAAGAATAATAGAATTGGCCAATTTAAAATAAATGTTGGTAACCCCAACAAGGTACCATTGCGCAACTGTTCTATGGCCCTCGTATAGCGCTTACACATTGAAATGGTAGGAGGGGGAGTCAATAAATAACTTAACATGCAGCGGGCCTCTAAAAGCAGGAGACGCCGCCGCCCATTACCAGACCTGGGCATGCCCTCAGAGATTGGACGACATCTAACACCAAGCAATTCAAGATCAGTCGCAGACTCCAAAATTGGCAGCGCATACAGTGACTTCAGTCTTGACAAGCCAAATCGCTGACGGATGGCATTACCCGCAAGCGCAATCGCGCACGCAACCAGCCGATAAGGAATTGGAAGAAAAAAGCGATGTCTGTGTACGCGCAATCGAGCAATCGAACGCAGAAATTCTGTAAAGGTAATGGGCTCAGGTTGTGCAACACAGAACACACGGTCAACGTCAGGCAGTAAACAACAAGCAATCAAGGCGGAAGCCAGATCATCGACATGCACCGGCTGCACCAAAGGGGACGGCCACATAACAGGCAGACACGGCATATGCCTTACAGATTGCACTAGCTCACCAAACAACCCTTTTTCTCCCCCCCCGTAGACCAACCCTGTGCGAATAACAACCCCGCCCTGCCCAATTAATGCCCGCTCAATTTCAAATTTAACCTTACCATATGTCGTCGGAGCGCCTGGAGCAGCCGCCTGGCTGGAGACAAAAACAAACCGGATACCAGTCGCCTTCGCACGTTTAAACAGCGCAATTGTTGAAGCAATCTCCCGCTCAGCGTCCCCAGGCTCAGGCCTAGTCCGTGCGGCAAGATGGACGATGGCATCGACCCCCACAGGAAAGGCCAAGTCTGACGGATTATAGAGTTCATAGCGCAACCAGGGTACACCCGGAATGAAGGGGTCTTGCCTTGCTGCAGCAAAGACAACATGACCTTCTCGTCTTGCTCGCGCAATTAAACATCTCCCAATGTAGCCATTTGCACCTGTGACCACAATATTCATATGACTTTTCCATCCGGCACAGTTTTAAAAAAAACAAATTTAGAAGTAATATAATAGGTAACAACTAATAAAATTACATCAGAACTAAATTTAGCTACTACGACAAAGGGAATAATTTTCATCAAAAAAAACAATACAACAGTCGAAACTGGAGTATAAAATAAAGCGATACCAAAATATCTATAAGCATGATGTAAGATATCCTGAGAATAGCTAATTCTGTAAGTAAATCGTCGATGCGCATAAAATCCAAAAATTGCGGCAACAATCTTGACGATAATATTTGCAATAATTGGTCTTGTACCAAAATAAATTAATGCCAGAAATCCACCCAAGTCGACAATATATGCCAGTATAGCAATTATAATGTACCTAATGATTTGGCGCTCAAGCATCAGGGTATCTCCGTCGTATAGCGCGTGCAGGAGCACCAACGACGACAGTATATGCCTCCGTATCTCTAGTCACTACCGAGTTTGCTCCTACCACAGTCCCCTGACGTAGACGTACCCCAGCCATTATGACAGCACCAGCCCCAATCCAGACATCATTCTCAATCACAATTTTCTTGGGTATGGTCGAACGGGAAAAAACGGGAATATCACATCGGTCAATTGGGTGCATACCAGATGAAATAGTTACATTATCTCCGATTAAAACAAAATTTCCGATTTCAATATATCCGACACCATTTAGGTAAGATCCAGTGTTCACACCAAAGTTTTTTCCAACGGAAATTCTATCTGCATGGATCAACATTACTCTAGGCTGGATCCAAGCAAATCCGCCACAATGCTGAGCCATTAATCGGAAAGCAATACCACGCAAAAAAACGCCAACCGTAGTTGGAATTAGAGATAATGCGCCAAAGCAAAGAGATTCCACCTCCAAGAATAGCAAGGTCCTCAGCGAGTAGCCTTTAATTTTCTCTCTTAAAAATTGAAAATAATTCATTTATTATTTATTCTTACGGTGAATAATTTTTGTTGGAACTGAATGTATATCGTAAGCCAAAAAAGCCAATATAAACTGCACACCAAGCATAATGGGTAATGCAGCTAACATAACTACTCCTGATGGAGTTGTATTACCATTGTTTGCGGAAACAATCCAGTGGTACGTACCATACAAAAGGCCAAACAAGACTAAGCTTATACCAATAGGAAGTTCCAGTGAGGCTATTGACATGTCGCGCAGATAATAATTATAGAAAATTCTTTTGAATAAATTTTGAGCATGTCGGAACATAAATGTTCCTATAATACTGGAAATTTTAAGGTTACTAACTTCATCCCCATACTTGGCGGGCATAGGAACATCGACAACTACGGCTCGAATAGAGTTGAGCCGGAACAAGATATCTGTTTCGAAAAAATAACGTTTACTAATTTTGTTTAATGGTAATTTTCTGATTACATCTATGTGGATTGCTGTATATCCATTTGTCGGGTCAAAAACATCCCAATAGCCAGTTGAAAACTTTGAAATAAATGAAAGCACTGCATTCCCAAATATTCTCATAGGTGGCATTTTATTGATTTCTTCTAGATTATAAAAACGGTTTCCCTTAGTATAGTCAGCTTCACCATCAATAATTGGAGTAATAAATTCCATTAGAATAGACGGATCCATTTGTCCATCACCATCTAGCTTCACAACAATGGTTGCTCCGTCTGCTAGCGCTTGCCGGTATCCGGCAATCACAGCACCACCGACACCCAGATTTTCATGATTATAAATGACACGAATTCGAGGATCGTGACAGTTATCCTCAACAAAACGGCCGGTATATTCTGGGCAGCAGTCATCTACAACGTAAATCAGGTCTACGTTACTCTTGATCTCTGCTAACAGTTCCAGCACATGGGAACGAACTTTATAGCAAGGAATAACTGTCGCAACTATAATATTATTTTCATTCATGATTAGCCCACTCAATTATTCAGTCTCAACGCTCAGTTTTTGAATGACAATCGGTTGACCATCATCGACCTGGCCAATATAAATCTCGCCAGTGGTTGCCTTATCTGGAATAGGAGCAGACTCAACAAAATCGACGACTGGTCGATCACAATTTACCAGACGGTAGTACACTCCAAAACTCTGCCAGTTCACTTGCGCAATATATATTGCACCATTTTTTGGACATATTATGACCGCATGATAACGCATAGCATGTGCTTTACCGACTGGGAAAGTGGCTATAATTCGCGCCGGTTTTCCTACTGCTAATATTGCTTTATTTTTAGCAAAGTTTTTTTGTTCTTCAGATAATAAAAATTGCGAATTAAATTCGTCAAATGTAAACTTTTGCTTATATAACAGAGGCTTGCCATTAACCTTATAGACAGTTGCGGCTCCAATTTGTGTAAAAGGTACTCCATAATCAGCCAGATATTTTGTCAACAACGACTTATAGTTTTCTTCAATTTGTAGAGGTGTGGGATGCAATCTATATGCATTCCAAATAAAACCAAAATTTGTATAAACAAAATCAATTCGTTGGCCAATTACTATATTAGCAATATTAGTAGAGGATTTAGCATTATTAACCAGATCAAACATCTTTGGCGCATACCAGTTTGAATAATGCGGACTAGCCCCCAAGGTTGCACCATATGGGCGATTTGGCTCAAACAGCACTGCTTGTCCAGGATATTTCTCGTTCATCAGCTGATTCAGTAACAGCTCAGGAGCCAAGTCTTGAGTAAACTGCCTTTTGCCTGAAGGCAGCAGAACAGACTCTGGACTTCGGTTGAAGTACCAAGACACGCCTGGAGCCATCATGAGGTTAATCCCCGAAAACCCAAGCAAAACCATGTACAGAGGTCTAGTCAAGCCAGGCACCACACGCTCCAATGCTCCGATCATTGCAGAAATATACATAGCACCAAGAACAAATACAGGCACCAGGTAGCGATAATATTTGACTGATGAAAATATCAGAGGGGCAAAAAAGCAAATAGGAAGGAGCCATAGATATTTCTTTGTCGCAGAGTCAGCAGAAACAACCACCAAAGCCAATGGCCAAACAAAGAAATATTGAAAGCCTCCAATATAGTTTTGTGACTCGTAATAGCTGCCGCTATCAAAGAACAGTCCATATACATGGTGCAGGCTAAATACTTTGTCATATGCAGGATCAAAAAAATTGATCTTGGCAAAATAAGGTGATTGGAATATTTTATTGTACAGTGGAAAGATTGGATTCCCAGTTAGCCAGTCACTCAGTAGATAGGGATAAACGGAAAGAATAAACAGGGCTACCAAGAGAGCAACATTACGCTTTGAGTGTAGTAATGCGGAGATAGGTGGGATCAATGCCACCCGATATTTAAGAAATAAAACCAATATCATAAAGCCAGATAAGGCAGTTCCTGTCATCTTTGCACTACTAAGCAGAGCGAAAGCACCTGCAAGAACCATTAGATGCTGCGTAGCAAGTGAGCGATCATTAGCGCAGATTACCGATGCGACCACACAGACTAGCAACATGAAAAATAGCTCTGTCTGTAATGAGGTCAGAAGCATGAAGAAAATTGGAGTCGACACAAAAAGAATTATTGCGATGCATCGCCCGATTATGCCAGTCGGTAACCTGGCTGTCAGCGTGTGAAATTGTAGAACCAACAGAAGAAACATCATAACATTCAGGGCAGGTCGTGCATCCTGTCCTGATATCACTGATACGATGGCATGCATTAAATCCACAGTCACCGGCACAACTGACCATATCTGGTTGGACAAGTCAAACACTCTGGTGTGATTAATCTGTAGATCTGTCCAGGTTTTCAGGTGTATCGCACTATCGTCATAATTGATTGAAGGGAAAAAAGAATAGCGCGCAACAAAGAATACACAAAATATGGCACACAACCAGAACGCATGGCTGTCTCGCACCTTTGTCAATCCACGGGTCACACCTAAATGCCCTAGATGATATTGTTGCCAGAATACCCAAACAGATGGCAATCCGAGGAGTAGCAAATAGACAAAAGCATAGTTAAACCTGGTCAAAGATAGAAAGGAAAAGACCAGTACAACAATAGACAAACCCAGCACTCCATCCCAAATCGCCTCTTCGCTAATCAAGATTCCTTTTTGGACCCGTCCGGCGACTAGTAGCCCATTGGCATAGCATGAATAGACAAACAGTAGCATAGCCAGCATTGGCAGAATACCAACACCAACCGCTATGTAGAGGAAGCAACATCCTGATACTGCTAAATTCTGCCAGCGATGGCAAAATATCCTTGCGCCGCCCCAGCAAATCAAAAACATCAACAGAATCCATTGTACAGCTTTGCGATTCTCTGTATTCCAGCGAGAGTCCAGGCTAAAGCCACCCTCCCGAACTTCCCAAACAACGTAGAATAAACTTGCTATTATTAGGATCAAAATCAGTATGGCACCGATTTTTCTTATCATACTGCATCCTTGCTTATTAGCTCACTGAGCTCAGAAAAACGGCTACTCCAGTCATAACGACGGCGAAAATCTATAACTGCAGGCCTAGAGGTGTGCTCGGCACAAGTTCGCTCGTAGAGAATAGGCCATTCTGTTGAGGCATCTATATGACGTGCCATTCCATGGTGGATGTACCCGGACATTGTTCCAAATCCAGTTGACCAAACTGGTACGCCCAACGCCATCATTTCGTAGAATTTTATTGGATCTACACTGTCTGTCAGTGTATTACACTGAAACGGAATGATTCCAACCCGAAATCCCATAGTGTGGGAAATGGCTTCATTCTTTGAGCACTCAGGGAAAAAACGAATATTGGAGGGAAGATGTTCCGGGAGCTCAGCACGAACAGGTCCAACGATATGCACTGATACTGCAGGCAAAGCTTGTGCCATACGAATAACCAATGGCCAATCAAACCAGGACGCAATGGTGCCCACATAACCGATCACAGGCGGCTTCTCCATCTGGCAGTTTTCGAAGCGGGGCAGGCTAGCCATTGGATAACCGTTTTGCAATAAAAGATCCACAGAACGGAACTGCTGATACTTGTCGACCAATTTAGGGGATGAACAAAACAGCCATTTAGCACGACAGGCAGTAGCAAATTCGACCTGCCGCATAGAATGCTTGGACAGGCCAGTATAGAAAGCAGAGTAGTCATCCATCACATCAAAGAAGGAGTGCAGTTCAGGATGTCGAGTTAGTACGGACAAGGCGAGGCGGGTTGGACGTCCAATACCAATGACAACCTGCTCTGGTTTCAATGACTTTTCTTCTACCAGTTGTATCACAGGCTGCCATAACAGCCTATTGAGATGCCAGAGAACAGGCAGGGGTTCAAAAGGCAGGGCATGGAGCCGGATTACTTTCACGCCTTTGCAACGCGTGGCTACTGAGGGAGCAGATTGGAATTTGATCCCCATATCTGACAACCGAGGTAACCTGGTCGGATATGGGTCGATCCAGTACACTTGACTAAAACCGTGGTTCAGCAAGTAGTCAATCATGTAGTGCGGTCGTTGCCAGTAGCTGGAAAACGAAACCGGCGCAAAGTAGATCAATTCCACCTATGATCCTGTCAGCGATGATTTTAATACATTAATGATGCGTGCACAGGATCTTCCATCGCCATAAGGAGAGGTCCCCTTGGCCAGAGATTTATAATACACTGGGTCGTCAAGCAGACGCTGGGCGTACGAAACAATAGTGTCAAAACACGTCCCCACCAGTTTGACCACACCTTCTTGTACGGCCTCGGGCCGTTCGGTTTCATTACGGAACACCAGTACAGGTTTTGCCAGTGCAGGGGCTTCCTCCTGCACTCCGCCCGAATCACTCATTATGATGTAGGCAGCCTTCATAGCAGCAACAAATGGTAGATAATCAAGAGGGTCGCACAGCCTAACCTGAGGCAGGTCCCCTAGCATGCTATACGCCATCTCACGCACATTGGGATTTGGGTGTACCGGATATAGCACTTCAATATCCGGATTAGATTGCACCAAATACCGTACCGCCCGGCAAATCTCTTTAAACGGAGCCCCAAAATTTTCCCGGCGATGCGAAGTCACCAAGATCAGACGTTTTCCTGGGGTAATATGCGGCGCGTGAATTTCACAACGGTCGACCACGTCGAGCAGCGCATCAATCACTGTATTTCCTGTTACGTGAATATCTGCGGGATCAATCCCTTCTCGCAACAGGTTACACTTCGCCCCTTCAGTCGGAGCAAAGTGCCATTTGGCGAGGTGGCTGGCTACGACTCGATTCATTTCCTCTGGAAAGGGATTACTGAGATCCCCGGTACGAAGGCCTGCCTCGACATGGCCAAAGGGTATTCGACGATAGAAGCAAGCCAAGGCTACGGTCATAACTGTTGTTGTATCTCCCTGAGCCAGCACAGCATCAGGCTGCTCGGCAGAGAGTACTGTATCCAGCTCGGTAATCAGACGCGCAGTCAACTCGGGCAAAGTCTGATTCGGCCGCATGATATTTAGATCTATGTCAGGTTGAATGTCAAAGATCTTCAAGACCTGATCAAGCAGTTGACGGTGCTGAGCAGTTGCCAGTACGCGGCATTCTACCCATGATTCCTTTTTTAGCTGGTTTATGAGCGGCGCCATTTTAATTGCTTCAGGTCGGGTACCGACAACGCTTAGAACTTTTCGCATATATCTTCCAACAAAAATATAGTTACTAGGATATCGAGAAACAGGCGTTAAAGCATGGCTTACGACCCAAAGCAGTTCACCTGCGAAATTATTTTTTCATACACCATTACGATACGTGTGAGGTACCCACTTGCCCCATTTTCGCTCATAGAGTGCCTTGTTCTTCTCCATCAGCTCAGCCTTTCTGGCCTCACCCAATTTATTGAAGGAAGCAGAAAGGTTGTGATGAACGAAAACATCCTCTGCACAGACACAGCGCCATCCAGCAAGCTGCACGCGTCGGCAGTAATCATCATCCTCAAAAAAACCCAGACCGAAAGCTTCATCCAACCCACCAATTTTTTCATAGACATTTCGAGGCATCATTACGCAGAAAAAAGCTAGGGTACGGAGCTGGGTCAGTTCCCCCCAATGTTGATTGGTATATTCTCGACTAATCTGGGGCATGACCTCTAGTGAAGGGTAAAATATATCGATCTTTGCTTCATTGCCAATATTGTTAGTCACTGGGCCAATCAAACCGATACTAGGATCATTTTTCAAATGGCGAATCAACTTGAGCGCCCAACCATTTGTTACAACGGTATCATTATTAAGCACAACAATATAGTCACCGGTAGCGACCTTAAGACCAAGGTTATTGCCTGCAGAAAAACCAATATTCTCGGGACTAAGGATTAACTTGCAGTTTTGGTTTCGCTGAGAAAACATTTGTAAATATGCGGGCGTTCCATCATGGGATGCATTGTCAACCAATATGATTTCTATTTCGACAGATGGGTCACTGTACAATAGGCTTTGTAGGCAACGCCGCGTTAAATGCAGGTTATTGTAAGTTAGTACCACTACAGACACTTTGGGCTGGTGCAACCTAGTAAGCGCCTGGTCAAAAGCGATTGCTCGATGTAACCAGGTTTGATTGCTAGCAAACTTGCGCCTAGCATCGATCAGGCTCTGGCTATTACCCTCTTCCATGGCTTTGGCACAACAATCAAGAAAATCTTCTTGCGAGGCTGCCGCGTAGACAAGATCACCAAACTGCTGGACTTCTGGCAAATCAACACAAACAACGGGTTTCCCTGCCCCGAGATACTCGTATACCTTGACAGGATTGGTAGCCAAAGTCAGTTCGATAACCTTGAACGGTAGAAGGCAGACATCAAAAGCATATAAGTAGAAAGGTAACTTAGCATAGGGTACTTCCCCTGTAAATTTGATGTTGTCAATATCAGAAAGTGCAGCCTGAGCACCAACAGTATCACTACCAATCAGAAGAATAGTGCAATCACTAAAGCGGTTAGCCACCTTGCGGATAAGTTTAATATCAAACCATTCTGCAATAGCACCATAGTAACCAAGAATCTTACGCCCAGATAGATCTCTATAGATGCTATCTGGACGCTGGCTGAAATGGGAAAAATCACCGGCATTGCGAATAACGGCTACATTTTCATTTTTCTGACGAGCCATTCCCTCTAACCAACTAGAAGTCACGACCATTAGTTGAGCCTGCTGCATTAGGCGGCATTCTTCGAGGATAATCATCTCGGCAGTATTTTCAAAACCAGCATGATGATCCATGCAATCATAAATTAAGGCCGAAAGTGGAATATATTGCGCTACATCTAACCAGAACGGATGCTGAACAATTGACAGAGCAGAAGGCGCTCCTAATTGTTCCAACATAAGTGCGCTAGCTAAGCGCAATGCATGAACCAGATTATCACAGGGAAGATTGCTGTAGATAGCAACCGGATTTGGGACCATCAGATGGACCTGAAAGACTTGCCCCTCTCCCCCGATTTTCTCTACGACAAAACTTGGTGTCGGGGCATAAAGTAACTCTGAGCTAATGTAAATGACACGATGGCCTGCATTGGCAAAACCCATAGCTAACTGCTGGGGTCTCTGGAAGCGCAAATACCAATCAATCACCCCCCAGATCAGAACATCTGGCTTGGCATTTGGTTGTAAGTCAATAAACTTAGAACACTCAAGCGAACCAGTAGTCACTACATAAGGAATAACAAGCCGTCGCCGAATGTATTGCAATATCTGAACACGTTTAAGTACATTACGCCCACTTTGTGGAACGCACATGAACAATATCAACAGAAGTCTGCTGGTCAAGCGCTTCACTAGGGGTACAATTCCAGATAAAGGCAATATGCGCCACATCTTACTGAATACTTTTTTCACTTGTTGTGCACTTACTAACAATCCATTACCAATAACCTTTAGATATTTAGTCTGGGCCTCGTTGCGAGATTTCTCCAACAGTTGATTAAGCTGCTCATATTGGATAAGTAATTCTGAAATTTTGGCAGTATGCAACTGTTCGGTCTCTTTCAGTAGAGAGAGATCATTTTCAAGCTTGGTCTTTTCTTTTCTAGCATAAGCAACGTACGAAACTTCATTTGAAGGATAAGCTTCAACAATATGCTGATACACATCACCCGCAGGCAGTTCGTCCAAACTAGTACGTATAGCAGCAGGAAGACGGTCCCAATAGCAGCGCAACTCGGACTTAGCAGGAGGCTGTTTAGCAAAACGCCAGGCTGAAGGAACAAAACCACATTCAAGTAGCATTTCCTCCAAGTCAGTTCGGCCAAAGAACCTCAGGTGAGTTATGTCTAACAACCCCCGCTCTTGGTAAGGAAATCTCCCGCTCAGCAATGACGCCACAATTGAGTGGTGTGCCACATTAGGCATCGAGATGATGATGCGCCCTTCTGGTCGAAGCAGTGGCTTTAAGCGTCTCAGGCATTGCCATGGATCACGTAAGTGCTCCAACACGTCTGCCATTACAACTACGTCATACTTCTCATCAGCTAAAGCATCCACCCAGTCATCAGCTTCAAGATCAGCACAGACAACACGCAGGCAGATGGCTCTAAGTTGCTCGGCACATTCAGGATCAATTTCCACAGAAGATGCGACGCATCCGTGCTGCTCAACAAGCGGACGTAGAATACTACCTGGTCCAGGTCCCAGCTCAAGAATTGCCTTGTTATTGCCTACCAGCTCAATAACATACTCAGCAGCTGTACCGCTAGAAGGTTTAATCTCATAACTGTACCGGTCGCTTACTTTCATTCTGTTACCATTCATATCTAGTTAATGCTGCCTATTTACTGAATAAGAAGCAGTCAATGGAACATTAATAAGCCCACTATTTACGACAAGCGTAGATTTAATTGGCCATGCATCATGAATCCAGTGATGCATTACATGTTCTATAGCTGATCCATCTCCGGCAGCCAAGACGAACATGTACTCACCTAAAGCCAAATCAGGTAATTCAACTCTAAACTTAATTGTAACTTTACTATTTGCAGTCAAAGGAGCAAGCACAAGCCCTGCCTGTTCGGTATTACCTCCAAAGAGTACCTTTCCATGCCTATCTTTAAGTGCAAATCCTACTAAGGGGGAATGAATTACTGATAAGGCTAGAACATTGACTTCTAGTGACAGAAAACACTTACCATGAACTTGATGCAAAGGAATACCCTTCTCGTCCCAACAAGCGAAGGCAATGATCTGAAGCCCCCCCTTGCCAAATTCACTGGGCTTCTCAAATCCGTCTGCAGACACAAGATTAGAATGGCAATACGTTTGTTCTGGAATAATTTCAGTATTATGTACTGTAGTGCTTTTTTTATCATATTGTCGTTGCATGTAAAACTCTGTTACATCACGTGGATTTCCTTCCGCCACGAGAACGCCATGCTCAAGCATCATCGCACGATTGCATAGATTAACCACACTAGCACTATCGTGACTTACAAACAGGATTGTGCCCTTCTGCGCGAATTCCTGTAGAAAACGCATGCATTTCTGAGTAAAAAATACATCACCAACAGCTAATGCCTCATCTATAACGAGAATATCAGCATCGACATGGGCTAAAACAGAAAAAGCTAATCTCACAAACATTCCGCTAGAATAGGTCTTAACCTGCTTGTCAATGAATTCCCCTATACTAGCAAACTTGGCAATATCAGTATATTTTGCATCAATTTCCTTTTGTGATAAGCCAAAAATTGCTCCATTCAAATAAACATTTTCACGCCCGGTAAATTCTGGATTGAACCCAGCCCCTAATTCTAGTAAAGCAGCGATTCGCCCGTGTACACGAATTTCACCCTGAGTCGGCTGTAAAGTACCGCACAATAATTGTAATAGGGTAGACTTACCAGAACCATTCTCACCTATAATTCCGAACACATCCCCCTTCCGAATACCTAGATTAAGAGGCTGTAGAGCCCAGAACTGTGGTTTCTTACTCTTTAAACCAAAGTGGGATAGCAACTGATGAATCTTAGTGTCTCCTACAGCATAAGCTTTAGCCAGACCACTAGCTTCAATAACAAAATTAGAGGACATCTGCAAATCCTCTTGAGGCACGTTTAAAGAACCACAATCCAATGTAGGCAACTAATATAGATATAAGTAACATCACTAGAAGAGAGACAACCCCTGGCAAGGGGCCACCAAAAAGAAGTGAACGAACAAGCTCAATCACGTGAGTTAGTGGATTAAACATCAGCACTAGACGAAAACGAGGAGACAGGACGTCTAAAGCGTAAAATATTGGGCTAAGAAACATCAAACCAGTAATTATTGTCGGCACGATCTGCTCTAGGTCACGTACATAGACACCGATTGCAGATAATATCCATGAAAGACCAAGTAATAGAAAAGAAAAAATAACCAGCACAATGAGGACCAGGGGAACAAATAAAAAATTACCATCACCAGAGAGGAGCATGAATATCGACAATACAAAAAGGTTCAACATCGCCTGAAAAAGCACTGCCCCAATTTGCACAACAGAAATAATTTCAAGGGGAAATACCACTCTCTTTACATAGTTAACCTGGCTAACAATTAATACAGGGGATCTACTTATGCATTCTGCAATCATATTAAAACAAATAAGTCCTGAAAATAACATAAGAGCGAAATGCCATCTATTATTCACAGGGATACTATGTCCCCAGCGTGCACCAAAAACCGACCCAAAAACATAAGTATAAATACTTAGCATCAGCAATGGATGCAATACAGGCCAAAGCCATCCCATAATTGTTGCTCGATATTTTGAAGAAATTTCTCTTTTGAGCAAAGGCAAATATAAGCGGTGTTGCCGCAGCAAAACTAGGCATGGTTCGATCAATAACATAAAGTGCTGCTTTCAATTATTTAAACTAGACGCATAGTATGCGCCTCAAGTAAACAACTCGGCAAAAATTAGAATAGGGGCTAATCGATCTTTTTCTGATAACATTATAGGTTCAATTTTAGGCCAATTAATGGCAAGTTGTTGATCATTTAATGCAATTGAACGTTCAAGGTCTTTGAACCAATAATCTGTAGTTTTATATAAAAATTCAGCCTCATCACTGATTACTATGAAACCATGGGCAAAACCTTCTGGTATCCACAACTGACGCTTGTTTTCTGCTGAGAGAGTGACACCAACCCACTGTTTAAAGGTTGGTGATGATTTCCTGATATCTACAGCCACGTCAAAAACCTCTCCATTCGTACAACGAACGAGCTTTGCCTGCGCATGGGGTGGCAATTGGTAGTGTAGCCCACGCAATACCCCACGAACGGAGCAAGAATGGTTATCTTGCACAAAGTCTACTTTACGATTAATTGCCTTTTCGAATGAGAATAGATTAAAGCTCTCATAGAAATAGCCTCTATCATCACCAAATATTTTAGGCTCAATAATTTTGACATCAGGAATCGAAGTATCGATAACTTTCATAAAAAATTACCAAATAAACTACAAGTTATAACTTGTAATGAATTATAAATAAACTACTCATTCATTAGATTAATAAGATATTTACCGTATCCTGTTTTATTCAAGCTCTTTGCCAGTATTTCTAACTGTGAGGCATCAATCCATCCTAGGCGAAATGCTACTTCCTCGGGGCAGGCAACCTTTAGACCCTGGCGTTGCTCAATTGTCTGAATAAAAAGACTGGCCTCTAGCATTGACTCGTGTGTTCCCGTGTCCAACCAGGCATACCCACGCCCCATTTTTTTTACAGTTAGCAAGCCACGGCGTAAATACTCGCCATTCACGTCTGTAATCTCAAGTTCTCCGCGAGAGGAAGGTCTGATACCCTTTGCAATTTCGACCACTTTGTGATCATAAAAATACAGTCCTGTCACAGCATAATTGGATTTCGGTTTTAAGGGCTTTTCTTCTATACTAAGAGCATGACCCGTGGCATCAAAATCAACAACTCCATAACGTTCAGGGTCTTGTACCCTATAAGCAAATACACTTGCTCCATCTTGCTTTGCTGCTGCATCCTGAAGTAAGGATGCAAAGTCGTGTCCATAGAAAATATTGTCGCCCAAGACCAGAGCGACATTACCACCATCGATAAATTTTTCTCCAAGAATAAATGCCTGTGCTAATCCATCAGGCTTCGGCTGAACGACATACTGTAGATTTAGCCCCCACTGGCTTCCATCTTGAAGCAACTGTTTAAAGCGTGGTATATCCTGTGGCGTCGAGATAATCAGAATATCTTTGATTCCAGCCAACATAAGCGTTGACAATGGATAGTAAATCATTGGCTTATCATATATTGGTAATAGCTGTTTACTAACTGCTATCGTAGCTGGATAAAGCCTGGTGCCAGCTCCACCAGCCAGGATGATTCCCCGGCGCTTTTTATAGATTGTATTCAGCATAATCTAATCCAATTATTAAGTAGCAAATAAATATTTGCTCATATCTACCACACTCATAGGATATTGTATTTATAACATGATAAAAATCGTTAAACAAAATAACAACAAAAACATTTTTGAAATTATTAAATTTTACGTCACAATTTATATTAAATATTTATAGCAATGCTAATATGACTTTTAAAAATATCAGTCACTCAGCACCAACATCAATTCATCTTGTAATTTTAAAATAAATTATAAAAATTTATTAATGATTTACAGTTTAAAACAATACGGTAATGGGCTCTAAATCTTTACTAGTTAATAACTAGACACGACCCAAAAAAGCAAAGAAAACTTCACTTAAATAGCAATAAAATAATCACAATATAATGTATAATTCTCTTAATTTACCACCATCCCCAGCGGCAAAAAAATAGGAAGGCGGATTTCAAGTGCAAATATAAAGTTATGTTCCAGTGATATGAGGCTCTCTCATGGCGGTGCAAGACCTGAACACAAGGGTCTATGGCGACTTCCCAGCCAGCTGTTTTCAATCTCAAACAGAGATCGTAATCTTCCATATAGAGGAAGTACCTCGAGTCAAAACCTCCGACTTGATGAAGTGCTTTTCCGCGAACAAGCATGAAACAGCCGGAAATAATAGGTACAATTTTTGGAGATGAAAAATCCCAATCACGTAATTCATAAGCTGCCAGTTTTTTGCGCATAGCTATGGAGCTTGGCAGAAAGCGGCGACCAAACAGCACAGAGGCTGAAGGCTTACGTTTAGCTAAATACTGGCGTCGACCATCTGGATAGCGTACATCTGGCATGACAGCCGCAACTGAAGGACTCTTGTCTAAGAAATCAATGAGACCACTAATAGGTGAATCACACCATGAAATATCTGGGTTTACAATCAAATGAAGATCATCATCTTGCAAAGCAAGATGATCAATGATGCGATTATGTGCCGAGCCGAACCCTAGATTCCGACTCGCAGTCAGGTACTCCCAACCTTGTAATTCTACCCATGCGCGCAGAGATGACTTCTCATTATTATCGAAAACAACTACACGTCCGATATGAGAGTCCAACAGTAAAGCACGGGATAAAGGCTCTAATTGTTCGGGGGTACTTTTGTACACAACAAGGCCAACAGAAATCTTCTCTTGCAAATACTTCTCCGATATTTTCGGGCAAATACTTTTGGACGGAATATCCTTCTATATATTCCACTCGCTCTCTTAAAATTAAAACCATTTGCGCTTATGTAAATATACACTAACTTAATTTACTCTTATCTCAACCAACACTCAGTTACTCTTAGCAAAATATATTCACATAAAGTATCGTCTGTGAAATATACTCTAGGCATAATTTCACTGCATTGAACTCATCCTATAATACTAATTTCCGCTCGTAAATTGTATATTTGCTTAATTTTGTGGCGGTATTATATCCTACATCTAAGATAGAAACATCAATATTGAATTAATTTCCCATAATTCATAGACATTACGCATAAAAAATTTTTTCCAAATCATAGTCTAGAAGACACATCCATATTGGAGGCGTTCATCATAACCGTATGCCACCATTAGAATCTAGCATTGATTCTCTGCAAAACTTAGCCCCGGTACATATGCGTCTACATACCGGGGCTACTTAAGTCGTATTGTTTAAAACAGGATCAGGATCACCCCAACCACCCCAAAATCCCCTCCGCCGCCTGTCTTCCTTCAAACACCGCACGCACCACCAGATCAGCCCCACGCACCATATCTCCGCCCGCAAACACTTTCGGGTTTGCAGTCTGGAACTTGAATGCGCTGGATGCCGCCGTAACTTGGGTACGCCCTCGTTTGTCCGTAGCAATCCCAGAACGTTCAAACCAATCCGCAGCCTGGGCCTGAAAACCAAATGCAATGATCACGTTGTCGCACTCAATTTCTTCGACCGAGTCTTTGAGCACTTCGGCGTTGCGTCGCCCTTTGGCATCGGGTTCTCCCAGGCGGGTTTCGGCCAGGCGCACGCGCAGGCTACCGTCGCTGTTTTTCTCGATGGAGAGCGGTTGGCGCTGCCACAGAAACTCGACGCCTTCTTCTTTGGCATTGCCTACTTCGCGGCGTGAGCCGGGCATATTGGTTTCGTCACGGCGGTAAGCACAGATAACCCGCTTGGCACCTTGGCGAATTGCGGTACGGTTGCAGTCCATGGCGGTGTCGCCGCCGCCCAGCACCACTACGCGTTTGCCTTTTAACGAGATCGGTGCATCACCGGCAGGCAGACTGCCCAGGTGCTGACGCACATTGTTAATCAGGTAAGGCAGTGCTTCGAGCACTCCGGGCAGGTCTTCTCCGGGGAAGCCACCTTGCATAAACTGGTAGGCGCCCATGCCCATGAATACCGCATCGTATTCGGATAGCAGTTGTTCAATCTGAATATCGCGGCCAATTTCGGTATTGAGGCAGAATTCAACCCCCATGCCTTCCAGCATTTCGCGCCGACGGCGCACGATTTGTTTTTCCAGCTTGAATTCGGGAATGCCAAAGGTCAGCAAGCCACCAATTTCTTCGTAACGATCGAACACCACCGGGCGCACTCCATTGCGTACCAGTACGTCAGCACAGGCGAGACCAGCAGGTCCAGCGCCAATCACGGCAACCTTTTTACCGCTGAAGGTCACCCGACTCATGTCTGGGCGCCAACCGGCTTTCCAGGCTTCGTCGGTGATGTATTTTTCTACCGAGCCGATGCTGACGGCACCAAATCCGCCCTGATTCAGGGTGCAGGCACCTTCGCACAGGCGATCTTGCGGACAGACGCGTCCGCAGATTTCTGGCAATGAGTTGGTTTTGTGCGACAGGTCAGCTGCGTCGAACAAACGACCGTCTTTGACTAATTGCAGCCAATTTGGAATGTAGTTGTGTACTGGACATTCCCATTCGCAATACGGGTTCCCACATGACAAACAACGGCTAGCCTGTTCGCCCGCATCACAGGTGTTCAGCGGTTGGTAAATTTCCTTGAATACGATTTTGCGAACCCCGGCTTCTACTTTCTCGCCTGGATTGCGTGCGAGGTTCATAAACTGAAATACATCGCCCATGGTTCACTCCATCAATCTTTTAACAGGCAGTCGAGCTTGACTGCCTTTGGTTTGACCAGCCAGAAATAATTCACATAGTCGTCGAAGTTTTGCAGCATATTGCGGCCGATCTCCGAACCGGTCAGTTCCACATGGCGGGCCAGCTTGTCGAGCAAGAAGGCGCGGTACATCCCCATGGATTCGCCGTTTATCAAGTGAATGTCGATCAATTCGTTGTTGTAGCGGTAGGCAAATTTTTCTGATGGGTCGTAAACAAAGGCAAAGCCCCCGGTCATGCCTGCACCAAAGTTGTAACCTGCTTCGCCCAGTACGATCACGCAACCGCCTGTCATGTATTCACAGCAATGGTCGCCCGCGCCTTCGATCACCGCCAGCGCACCGGAGTTACGCACCCCAAAGCGCTCGCCAGCCAGGCCAGAAGCAAACAGCTGACCACCGGTAGCACCATACAGGCAGGTGTTGCCGATAATCGTGGCTTCATGTGCTTTATAGCCCGCTTGTTTAGGCGGATAGATCACTAACCGCCCTCCGGCCATGCCCTTGCCAACATAATCATTAGCGTCGCCCTCTAGTTCGAGGAACAGGCCATGGGCATTCCACACGCCAAAGCTTTGTCCTGCCGAACCGTTAAACTTGACGGTCAGGCAACCGTCCGGCAAACCCTCGGCTCCATGTTTACGGGCAATTTCGCCTGACAGGCGCGCGCCGATTGAGCGGTTTACGTTTTGAATCGGATACTTCAGGCATAACATCTGGCGGTTATCAATCGCCGCCTGCGCATCACGCAGCATGGTTTCGGCCAACTCACCTTTATCAAACGAAGGATTGGATGCGTCCATGCAGTAACGTGGTTCGCTATCGGGGATCTGCCCTTGGCTGAGCAAGGCACCAAGCGACAGTTTCTGTTGCTTCAGGCTTTCTCCAGGCAATAGTTCCAGTAGATCAAAGCGGCCGATCAAGTCTTCCATGCGCGTCACGCCCAGACGTGCCATCCATTCACGGGTTTCGCGCGCCACAAACAAGAAGTAGTTCATCACTTTTTCCGGCAAGCCGGTAAAGTATTTCGAACGCAGTTTAATTTCTTGGGTAGCGACCCCGGTAGCACAGTTGTTCAGATGGCAGATCCGCAGATATTTGCAGCCCAGAGCAATCATCGGCCCGGTACCAAAACCAAAGCTTTCGGCCCCCATGATGGCTGCCTTAACCACATCTAACCCTGTCTTCAACCCGCCATCGGTCTGCATGCGCACCCGGCCGCGCAGGCCGTTGGCACGCAGCACTTGTTGCGCTTCGGTCAGACCAAGCTCCCATGGGGAGCCTGCATATTTAACTGAGGTCAGTGGCGATGCACCGGTCCCGCCGTCATAGCCAGAAATGGTGATCAGGTCGGCATAGGCTTTAGCCACCCCGGCAGCAACGGTGCCAACCCCCGGTTCGGACACCAGCTTGACCGACACCAGAGCGGTTGGATTGACCTGTTTCAAGTCAAAAATCAGTTGTGCCAGATCTTCAATCGAATAGATATCGTGATGCGGTGGCGGCGAGATCAAGCTGATGCCGGGTTTGGAACAACGCAGCCGCGCAATCAGCGGCGAGACTTTGTCTCCTGGCAGTTGACCGCCTTCGCCGGGTTTGGCCCCTTGCGCCACCTTGATTTGCAGCACATCAGCGTTAACCAGATAGTGTGGCGTCACCCCAAAGCGGCCTGAGGCCACCTGCTTGATGCGCGACATTTTTTCGGTGCCATAGCGCACCGGGTCTTCACCGCCTTCACCCGAATTAGAACGCCCGCCGAGGCGATTCATGGCAATCGCTAGTGCTTCATGCGCCTCGGGTGACAGCGCTCCGAGCGACATCCCGGCCGAATCAAAGCGCTTGAGCAGGCTTTCAATCGGCTCAACCTGATCCAGGTCGACCGGCGTATCCGCCAACTTAAGTTTCATCAGGTCGCGGAACATTGAGGCCGGACGCTGATTCACCAGCTCGGCGTAACGTAGATAGCCAGGGTAGTCGTCGTTTTGCACGGCATGTTGCAATTGCATCACTACGTCGGGGTTGTAGGCGTGATATTCCTCACCGTGCATGTATTTCAGCAGGCCACCTTGGCCAATATCGCGCATCGGATTGAATGCCGACAGAGCCAGTTTTTTCTGATCAACTTCGAAGTCAGAAAAATCTGCGCCTTCAATCCGGCTAACAATGCCTTTCATGCACAGATCAACTACTTCGTGATTGAGGCCCACAGCCTCAAACAGTTGTGCGCCACGATACGAGGCAACCGTTGAAATCCCCATCTTCGATAGAACTTTTAACAGGCCTTTGTTGATCCCGCGGCGATAGTGCTGCAGCGCTTCATTGACCTTCATCGCCAGGTCACCACGGTTTACCAGATCCATGATCGACTGGTAAGCCAGGTAGGGGTATACCGCGGTGGCGCCCACGCCAATCAGACAGGACATATGGTGTGCGTCGCGCACGGTAGCAGTTTCGACCAGAATATTGGTCTTGCAACGCAAACCGGCATCAATCAGGGCGTGATGTACTGCGCCAGTGGCAAACAGCGCGTGTATCGGCAGTCGGTTGGTGCTGACGATGCGGTCAGACAGCACCACAATCACCGTGCCATCGCGCACCGCTTCGACTACATGCCGTGTCAACTGCTCGATGGCGGACTTGAGGTCCATCTCGTTGATGTCGTAGCACAGGTCAAAGGTGGTGGCCTTGAGATACGGTTCGGGGCGGGTGGTCACGCGCAAGAATTTTTCGTGTGACAGTACCGGCGAACGCACTTCAAGGCGTTTGGCATGCTCGGCACTTTCGTCATACATATTGCGTTCTGGGCCAAACACCGAGTTCAGCGACATCACCACTGCTTCGCGAATCGGGTCGATTGGCGGGTTGGTGACCTGGGCAAATTGCTGCCGCAGATAATCATATGGCGAACGCACTTTCTGCGACAGCACTGCCATCGGGGTGTCATCCCCCATCGAGCCGACTGGCTCTTGGGCGTTTTCGGCCAAGACGCGCAGAATCTGTGTGCGTTCTTCTTGGCTGACGTTAAACAGTTTTTGCAGTACCGCCAGATCTTCGCTGGAAACTGGCTCCAGGGTTGAGTCGTCGTCAATGGATAGTTCAAGGTATTTGGCGTTGTCCTTGATCCACTGGCGATACGGCTTGGCGCTTTTTAGTTGTGCGTCAATTTCTTCAGGCAGCAGTAATTCGCCGGTAGTCAGGTCAGCAGCAAATAACTGTCCTGGTTTGACGCGGCCTTTTTTGACCACGTCTTCTGGCCGGTAATCCCAAACGCCAACTTCTGATGCAATGGTCAGAATATTGTCGCGTGTCAGAACCCAGCGCGCCGGACGCAGTCCGTTTCTGTCGAGAATACAGGCAGCGTAGCGGCCATCGGTCAGCACAATTCCGGCCGGCCCATCCCACGGTTCCATGTGCATGGAGTTGAACTCGTAGAAGGCGCGTAGGTCTTTATCTGTACTGTCGCCATTTTGCCAAGCGGGCGGCACCAACAAGCGAAGAGCGCGAAACAGGCCAATTCCGCCCATCAGCAGGCCCTCAAGCATATTGTCCAGGCTCATTGAATCCGAACCGTCGGTCTGCACAATCGGGCGTACCTGTTCCATATCCAGATGTGGCGACGCCATAATCCGTTCGCGCGCACGGGCCCAGTTGCGGTTACCCTGCACGGTATTGATTTCGCCGTTGTGCGCTAGAAAGCGAAATGGCTGAGCCAGCTTCCACTGTGGCCAGGTATTGGTCGAGAAACGCTGGTGGAACACGGCCAGGCTGGATTCGAAGCGTTCGTCTTGCAGGTCTAGAAAGAAGCGTGGCAGGTTTTCTGGAGTAACCAACCCTTTGTACGACAGGGTATGTGGCGATAGCGTAGGCAGGTAAAAATAACTGTCTTCCGCTTGATTGGCTTTTTCTGCCTGACGACGCGCCATATATAACCGGCGCTGAAAAGTCACCTCATCCATGCCGAATGGACAGTTAACAAAGATCTGCCCAATGGTTGGCAAGGTTTTTAATGCATATTCGCCGCAAGCGGATGGATCCACCGGCACTTTGCGCACCCCGGCGACTTCTAATGCTTGCGCTTCGAGTGCGGCGCAGAGTCGATCAATACTTTTTTGCCCTTGTTCGGCATCAGGGTGGTGAAACACCAAACCGGCAGCGTACACTGCCTTCAGCGCAATACCGTCAGCTGCGGCAACTTCACGCAGAAAACCATCCGGTTTTTTGAATAGCAGGCCGCAGCCGTCACCCGATTTTCCATCGGCGGCTACGGCACCACGGTGGGTGAGTTTGGCCAGGGAGGCGATTGCGGTTTTTACGATCCAGTGGCTCGGTTTGTTATCCAGCTGGGTGATCAAACCAAAACCGCAGCTATCCTGCTCGAAATTCGGTTGGTATAAAGTACCCTGTAGCCAACGCTGTCTGTCCATGGTGATTGCCTAATTATAATCGAAACCAATAGCATCGATTCTAAGGGCTAGAAAAAGCACCCGCAACCCATTATTTGTGCGGCGCATTATTTATTGAAAATCATTTAGCTAAACTTGGATTTCTCGCATTTTTTGTAAGGTAAATCGGTGTTTTTAGCTACATCTGCCCATTTGCTTCATGTGAAGCAAATGATTGAAAACGCTAGTCCTTGTAGCTTTGGGACGTAGATTAAACCGCTGTACACGCCATCCGGCGTATATTGTTTTACAATATGCAAATAACATGACCGAACCTAGAATGGCCAATTCCATCCGCCAGCTCGCCGACCAGGCCTTCGCCCGCTCGGCAGGCGCTCCACTAAGCAACGGAAATCATGTGGAGCTGTTATTCGACAGCAACCAGAATTTTCCTGCCTGGCTTGACGCAGTCGAACACGCCATCGAATCAGTGATGATCGAAATGTATATATTCGCTGACGATCCTTTTGGCCAACGCATGCGTGATGCGTTGATTGAACGCGCGCGCGATGGAGTGGCAATCTACCTGCTCTACGATGCATTCGGTTGCTGGCGCGAGCATTTGAATGGTTTTTTTAAGCCGCTACTCCAGGCTGGGGCACAGGTACGGGCCTACAACCCGATCAGCCTGACCCACGGATTTAGTCTGATCGGTCGCAATCACCGAAAACTGATTATCGTCGACCGACGGCAGGCATTTGTCTCTGGCTTATGCATCAGCTCGCGCTGGGAGGGGGACCCGGCAAAGGGTCAAGAGGCGTGGCGCGACACTGGAATTAAACTACAAGGGCCGGTAGTACAAGAAGCAGAGGCGGCCTTTGCCGATAGCTGGGCCAGTTGTGGAGCCGCACTGGCTCAACCCCTCCCGGTTGTGGAGGTTCAGGGTTCGGTGTCTGTCAGACTGATTGCCACCACCCCGGCTACGGCGCACATGATGCGCATGGATCTGTTGATTGCCAGTTTTGCGCGCCGTAGCCTCTGGCTAACCGATGCCTATTTCATGGGCACCAGCCTGTATCTGAGTGCACTGAAACAGGCTGCGCAGGATGGGGTAGATGTACGCCTGCTGGTGCCCCGCTCCAGCGATATTGGTTGGGTCGCCACTATCTCGCGTACCTTATACCGTCCGCTGCTAGAAGCCGGGGTCCGAGTATTCGAGTGGAATGGCAGCATGATCCACGCCAAAACCGCCGTTGCCGATGGCCGCTGGGCACGGATTGGATCAAGCAATCTAAACTTATCCAGTTGGATGGCGAACCGCGAGCTGGATGTCGCGATTGAGGATGATGTCATTGCCGGGGCCATGGAAGCAAAATTTGAACAAGATTTGACGCACGCCACCGAGGTGGTGTTGCGCGGGCACCGACGACGCCCGATGCTATCGCACCCACGCGACTTACGCCCACAGCAATCCATGTTGGGATTGATCCACGCAAGCGGCGCAGCGCGCCGTGCATCAGCGGCCGCGCGCCAGGCAGCACGGGTCGGCGATGCGGTTGGTGCCGTGGTACGTGGTACCCGATTGGTTGAAAATAGCGAGGCCAGTGCATTCCTGTCGATTGGGCTAGCGCTATTGGGCTTGGCGCTGGCCATCGGCTTTTTCCCTTATCTGGTGGCTGCCCCGCTGGCAGTTTTGCTCGCGATCTCTGGTTTTAGCGTAGCGCTACGTGCAATTGCACTGTATAGGGCAAGACACCATCACCCACCAGAACCCGATAACCCAGAACATGACGAGCAAGACTAGTTATATCTGCCTGAAATTATGCAAAGCCAGTAGGGTTATTCACTTGCCACTGCCAGTGATCTTTGCACATGGATTCAATGCCACGCTCCGCCTTCCAGCCTAGAAAAGTAGCCGCAAGCGTTGGATCTGCATAATAAGATGCGAGATCTCCATCTCGACGCGGCGCCAACACATAAGGGATAGCGCGTCCACTAACTCGCGCGAAAGTGTTGACCATATCCAGGACGCTATAACCATTTCCGGTTCCCAAGTTAACCGCAAAGCACTGCGGCTGACTCAAGCGTTCCAGTGCTTTCACATGGCCAACCGCCAGATCAACAACATGGATATAGTCTCTCACGCCGGTTCCATCTGGCGTTGGGTAGTCACTTCCCCAGACTTTAAGTTCTTTTCGTTGCCCAACCGCCACTTGCGCAATGAAGGGCATCAGATTGTTTGGAATGCCTTGAGGATCTTCGCCAATCAGGCCACTGGGATGTGCACCAACCGGATTGAAGTAGCGCAGGATACCAATGTGCCAATCAGCTTCGGCTCGATACAGATCGCGCAGCAGGTCTTCGACAACCAATTTGGTACGGCCATAAGGATTGGTCGCAGAAAGGGGATGCTGTTCATCGAAAGGAAGGTACTGTGGCTCACCATATACCGTGGCGGAGGAACTAAATACCAGCGTTCGGATACCGGTGGCCTTCATTGCATGCAACAGGCTTATCGTGCCAGTGACGTTGTGGTCGTAATACGCCAAGGGATTTGACACTGACTCCCCTACCGATTTCAAACCGGCAAAATGAATCACCGAGCTGCAGCCATGTAGGCTAATTGCAGCCTCCAGAGCAGATTGATCTCGGACGTCTCCCCGAATAAACGGCACAGACTTCCCTGTAATCTGTTCTACACGAATTAGCGCTTCTGGATGGCTATTAGAAAAATTATCAAACACCACCACCTGATGACCCGCATTAAGCAGTTCCACGCAGGTGTGCGAACCGATATACCCTGCGCCACCAGTAATCAAAATACTCAAGACACTTCCCCTTAAAAAACCAGACCAGGCCCTGCCAGCGCTATTCTGAAAAAACGCACTAGTTTACGCCAGCGCCTGTTTCAAATCAGCCAGAATGTCATCGATATCTTCAACCCCAATCGATAACCGCAGTTGCCCCTCACGCACTCCCAGCCGTTGCTTTTGCTCGGTAGGCATAGAGCCGTGTGACATGGTTGCAGAATGGTTCACCAGTGACTCAACTCCACCCAAAGATTCTGCCAGGGTAAACAATTGTAGACGCTCGGCCACGCGTGCAGCTGCCTCGCGGCTATTGTCACGCAGATAAATGGTCACCATTCCGCCAAAACGCTTCATCTGGCGCGATGCTAATTGGTGCCCTGGGTGCTCGGCCAATCCGGGATAAAACACGCGCTCCACCGCAGGATGGGCAGATAACCAATGCGCCACACGCTCGGCGTTGTCGCAATGACGGTCCATGCGCAAATGCAGGGTTTTGATACCACGCAGCGTCAGAAAACAATCTTGCGGACCAGGTACGGCGCCTGCCGCACTTTGAATAAACTTGATCGCCTGAAACAACTCGTTATCGTTAAGCGCCACAATCCCTAGCAAGACATCAGAGTGACCGGCCAGATATTTAGTGGCGGAATGCACCACGATATCCGCGCCCTGATCCAGCGGGGTTTGTAGATAAGGGGTAGCAAAGGTATTGTCTACCGCTACGAGGGCTCCGGCTTGATGCGCAAGACGCGCGACAGCGCCAATGTCCACCAGATGCAGTAGTGGATTACTTGGTGTCTCTACCCAAACCAGTTTGACGCCAGGATGCAAGGCCTGCTTTAGCGCCTCAGAATCACTCAGATCGACAAACTTGACCTTGATACCTGCGGGTTCCATCACTCGGGTCAATAAGCGATAGGCACCACCATAGATATCTTGCTGCGCCACCACTTCGTCGCCAGGTTTCAATAATGCGCGCAGCACCGCGTCTATCGCGGCCATGCCGCTTGAGAATGCCAAACCATGGGCTGCATTTTCTAGCGCAGCCAGGCAGCGTTCCAACGCAGCACGCGTTGGGGTTCCGGTGCGTGCATATGAGAATGGCAATTGCTCACCGACGGTGGTATGCGCAAAAGCCGACGTTTGATAAATTGGTGGCATGACTGCCCGATTGTGCTCGGTACTGTCATAGCCGCTATGGATCGTTTTGGTGGCAAATTTCATTGGGTTAACCTTCTAAATTGAGGCATGCTGCCGTTGGTTCTAAACCAGTGTACCGCTGGTGCTAATGCATTGAAAATCAACATACTCCATGCCGTTCAAATACAAGCACCCCTATGGTTGATTTCCAGCAAGGGAATCATGATGATCGCTTTACACTGAGACGGTTTCACGCTATGTTGCGGCGTTTCCATTCTAAGACCACCTGGAATGAATCAGACACGCGCTTTTGACTTTCTATCTGGCCAGCTCCAATGCCTTCCACGAAAAGATTGCCTTTGTGGCAAAACCGGCAAAACCTGGACCGTGATGTCAACCTCGGAAACCGTCAAGACGGTCGATAGGCTTAGTCTTGGCTTACTCAAGCTGGGCTTGGCGCGTGGTGACCGGGTTGCGATTGCCGCCGACAACTGTATCGAGTGGGCGCTGGTGGATCTGGCACTGCAGCAAATCGGTGCCATTAGTGTGCCACTTTATCCTACCTGCACCGAGGAGGATGCGCGCTATATTCTGGCGCATGCCGAAGTCAAACTGGCCTTTGTCGGCTCGGCCGCCCTCTATCAAAAACTTGTGAATACCCTTGCTGTCCCCTGCCCGATTTACAGCTTTAGTACCATTAGCGACGTACCTTCGTGGCGTGAACTGGAGCTCGCAGGTGAAAACGGCGATCAAGCGCTGCTCTCTCGCCTGCGCGACAGTATCGACACCGACGACGTCTTTACCATTATCTATACCTCAGGGACCACGGGCCGCGCCAAGGGCGTGATGCTGACTCACCGCAATGTGGTGTCCACCGTGATTTCGACTGCCCAGCATACCGGGCTGCCCCATGGCAGTTGCCGCGCGCTCAGCTTTTTGCCGTTATCACATATTTTTGAACGCGCCTGCGTCTATTACTACTTGTATACCGGTAGCGGTGTGTACTTCAGTAGCGTAGAAGGCCTGTCCAGCGCCTTGAGCGAAGTGCGGCCCCACACCTTCAGTGCGGTGCCGCGCGTGCTGGAAAAAGTGCATGACAAGCTGGCGGGCAAAGCACGATCGCTGACCGGGTTGACGCGCAAGATCTATGTCTGGGCACTTCATCTGGCGGAAAACTTTGAGCCCAACCGGCGTTACGCCTTGTTGGATCGCCTGCGCTATGCGCTAGCACGCCAACTGGTGTTCAACAAATGGCATAGTGCCATGGGTGGTGAACTGCGCTGGATCAATGTGGGCTCGGCCGCGCTGCAACCTCGTCTGGCACGGTTATTCTGGGCCTGCGGTGTGGTGGTCAGCGAAGGCTATGGCATGACCGAGTCAGCACCGGTGATCACCGCCAACCCATTTAATGCACGCGATGTGCGTATCGGCACGGTCGGCGTTCCAATGCCCGGGGTTGAGGTGCGCTTTGCCAGTGACGGCGAAATCATGGTGCGTGGCCCCAATGTGATGCGGGGGTACTACAAGGAGCCAGAACTGACAGCGGAAGTGCTCTGTGATGGCTGGTTACATACTGGGGATATCGGGGTGATGGAGCAGGGGTATATCCGCATTACCGACCGCAAAAAAGAAATGTTTAAAACCTCGAATGGCAAATACATTGCGCCACAGGCGATTGAAAACAAGCTAAAGGAATCAGCCTTCATCGACCAAGTAATGGTGGTGGGGGATGGCGAAAAATTTGCCAGTGCACTGGTAGTGCCTTTGTTTGAAAAGCTGAGAGAGTGGTGCGCGGACCACGCAGTTGGTTACTCTTGTGACAGCGAAATGTTGAATCACCCCAAGGTGCATGCATTGATCGACCTGGAGATTAAGCGCCTTAACCTGCATTTTGGCAGTTGGGAGCACGTGCGTAAATTTGTGCTGTTGGATCGGGCATGGTGTGTGGATCAGGGCGAATTAGCACCGACGTTGAAGCTGCGTAGAAAAGTGATCATGGAACGCTGCCGAGAAATGATTGAACGCATGTACGCTCAACCAGAACTGGCATGAAGTTGAAGCGGGGAGTCTTAGCCACGGCCATGACTCCCCTCTCCCTAGCCAAGAAACTTACTCAAGAACTGTCGGGTACGTTGATGCTTCGGCGCAGTAAACAAACTCTTGGCATCACTCTGTTCAACAATCACCCCATGATCGATAAAGATCGCCCGGTCTGCCACATCCCGCGCAAATCCCATTTCATGGGTGACAATCACCATAGTGCGATTTTCTTCTGCTAGTCCTTTGATGGTTTCTAACACCTCTCCCACCAATTCCGGGTCCAGCGCTGAGGTGGGCTCATCAAATAAAATCACATCCGGTTGCATTGCCAGCGCACGCGCGATGGCGACGCGCTGTTGCTGGCCTCCTGATAATTGACGCGGGTAATACTCTTCCTTGCCAGACAAGCCAACCTTTGCCAACATTTCGCGCCCAAGCTCCACCGCATCGGCACGGTTGATTTTTTTCACCACCATAGGGCCTTCAATCACATTGCCCAGCGCGGTTTTGTGTGGAAACAGATTAAAGTTTTGAAACACAAATCCAACATGCTGGCGCAGCGTGCGAATCTTGGCTTTTTGCGCGCTATACGGAATGCTGCTATCAATCACAATCTCGCCAATGCGAATACTGCCGCCACTGGGTTCTTCCAGCAAATTGAGACTGCGCAGCAAGGTGGTCTTTCCTGAACCGCTAGGGCCAATAATCGCCACCACTTCACCCTGACGCACGGTCAAATCTACGCCGCGCAGCACTTCAACACCCTTGAAGTTTTTGCTGAGCTGTTTAACTTCAATCATCTCGAACTACCTTTCGCGCAATGGATGGTTAACTCGGCGCTCCAGATAATGCTGCAGACCGGCAAGTACACTGGCCAATATCCAATAGACAAAGGAAGCCGACAAATACATGGTAAATACTTCAAAGGTGCGCGCAGTAATCAGTTGCGCTTGGCGGAATAGTTCTGGCACCTGAATCGTCGCAGCCAACGAGGTATCCTTGACCAAGCCGATAAAGCTGTTACCCAACGGAGCAATTGCCGTGCGTGCAGCCTGAGGCAAAATGATGCGTCTCATCGCCTGTGCAGGAGTCATGCCCACACAGAAGGCGGCTTCCCATTGACCTTGGTCGATGGATGAAATCGTCGAACGCAGGGTTTCAGAAGCATACGCAGCCGTATTCAGCGAAAACCCGATCAGCGCAGCAGTCAGCGGATCAAGCTCGATGCCAAACTGAGGCAGCCCGTAATAGATTAAAAACAATTGGGCCAATAGCGGGGTGCCACGAAGGAAAGAAACATAAATCCGGGCAATCCAGACTAGAGCAGCATGACGAGACAAGCGCATCAGTGCTAGACCAAACCCGAGCAACAGACCGAAAAACATCCCGCCCAGGCTCAGTTCAATCGTAAAAACAGCGCCTTTCATCAAGAAAGGCGCCGAATCGATAAAAAGTTGCAAACTTTCGTTCATTATTGAGTCACATCCGCCTTAAACCATTTTTTGGACAGCTTGCTCAGCGTGCCGTCTTTACGCATGCGTACAATGGCTTGGTTAACTGCGGCAACTAACTCCGGATTCCCCTTGCGAATCGCCACGCCAGAATCTTGTTGAGCAAATGGACGCCCAGCCACTACCAAGGTTCCCTTTGACTTATTGACCAGATCAAAAGCCGCCAGACGGTCGATCAAGATCGCATCGATACGACCGGCATGAATGTCTTGGTACTTGGTGGGATCATCGTCATAGGTGCGGATATCGGCCCCTGGCACATTGGCTTTCAGCCATTGTTCATAGTTGGTTCCCAAACCAACACCGACCTTCTTGCCCACCAGATCTTGCGGTTTTTGGAAGCGTTTTTCTTCACCCTTACGCGCCAGAACCTGAATCCCAGAAATGGTATACGGGGTAGAGAAATCGTATTTGTTCTTGCGTTCTGGCGTAATGGTTACTTGGTTAATCACCACATCCAGCCGCTTGGATTCGAGTGCCGCCAGCATGCCATCCCACTTGGTAGGCTGCAATTTAGCCTTTACCCCCAGTTGTTTGGCCAGTGCACGGCTGAAATCCACTTCAAACCCAGTCAACGTACCCGTTTGATCTTGAAAACTAAACGGTGGGTAGGTGCCCTCCAAACCAATAGTCAGCGTTCCGCGATGCTTGACCTGCGCCAAAAGATTTTCGCCTGCACTTGCCTGCGACCCCAGGCCCAGTGCCAGCAGTAGGCTAGCGCTGCCCAATATCAGTCGGCGTCGAAGTGAATTTGGTTTCATGGATCTGTCCTCTTGGATGGTTTGACCGGATTCAGTCTACACGGAGCTTTTAATTCAACAAAATAACTATTCCGCGACTCAATATTCAATAATGGAATAAAAAACAACAAAAACCCAAAAAATTAAGATAAGGCGCGCTTCAGCGGATAAATAACCATAGCGTCAGTAGCGCCCCAACCAACACCACAAACCCGCGCAGCCAGCGCTCTGGCAGGCGATACATCAACCAGGAGCCAATTATGCCCCCGGCGATTCCTCCCAAGCCCAGCGCAAAAACTGCAGTCCAGTTGATCTGCGGTGAAAAAGCAAAAATCGCCACGGCTGACGCATTCATGGTCATTGCCAGCGCATTTTTGGTCGCAGCCGCCGCACGCACTTGCTGGCCCGCCATGGTCAGCGCCGCCAACATCAAGAACCCAATTCCGCCACCAAAATAGCCACCATAAATGGCGATCACGCCTTGGATCAGCAGCACCAGCCCACTGGGCATATGCCTAGTTGTAACGTCCTTTGGCTTACGGCCAAAACTGCCCCAGGCAAACATGGCGGTAGCAAACAACACCAGCCATGGCACCAAGTGGGTAAAAATACTGACCGGTGTAGAAAGCAGTAATCCCGCACCTAACACACCGCCCAGCAAACTAATCAGAAACAAGCTCTTAAACGATACTGTGCCAACCCCAGCCACCAATCGCCGTCCGGCAATCGCCGAGGTGATCTGGCTTGGAAACAAGGCAATAGTCGAACTCATATTCGCCGCCAACGGGTTCAACCCGGCCAACAGCAATGCAGGGAATGTGATAAACGACCCCCCGCCGGCAATCACATTCTGAATGCCCGCATATAAGCCTGCAGCAGCGGTTAAGAGCAGTAAAGAAACCGGAAGATGAGAGTGAATCATGAAGGTCCAGACCAGAGGTGCGGGTTGCCGTTAATTGTACAATCTAGCGCTAATCTACCGCGAAAGCATAGCATGTCAAACTAGCATCAGGGCAAGGCAAAATCATCTCGCGCCATGGTCTAGGGCAGAGTAGCTAGGCAAGGGAAAGTGGAGCGCCACGACACCCGGCTCTCTAAAAAGACCGCAGCAAGTTCTCGACTTCAGCTTTCCCACTGGCATTCAAAAAGGGCACCAACTTACGATATGGCACCAAAATATTATCAGCGCAGGCCTGCACTCCATGCGCCAACTGAGGATAGAACATCAACCCATTTGCGCTAGGTCGCACACTGTAGTCAGTATTCTCGGCCAATACCGCTTTACACTCGGCAATTGGCTGTGCGTAGGCCACAATCACTCGGTTTAGCTGAGGAGTGACGGTTTTAGTTTTAAACCAACTCCATAAGTCAGTTTTTTCTCCGGTCTTTAGGTTCCAATTCTGATAGTGGTAATCATTATTTGGATGCGCCCCACCACAAAAATCAGATAACGACTGGCCCAACGTTAACCAGCGATCATTCCAAAATACCGGATCGATGCGGGTCTGGTAGTCGGCGAAGTCACGCGCTGCTGCGGTCATCATGGTATGGCAGGCATAGTAGCCAATTACATCATGGTGCAGATCTTCGCGCAGTTGCCGATTAATCGAGGGATAGCGGGTGCCGGACTCTAACAGTTGCACGCTGATTAGGTCACCATCCAACGTAGAAATGGTCTGATAACGCTTGCGCCCCAACATGGCAACCTTGCCAGCAGTCAGTCTGGCCGCATCTAGCCGCTGTGCGTTATAGCTGGCACTCTCACAGGGGTTGGATTCTCGCGGACTGGCAAGACGCACCAGACGGATCGGTGCGGCACGTTGACTGGGTGCCGATGTCCAGACACCAGTCAGATGATTGGTGTCTGCCACGGTCAGTTGCCATTCACCACTGGTTTTGCCCTGGCTTTTCTCGACCCAAGTCCCGGCAGTGGTGCTGGTTGCCTGTAGCGCCAATCCCTTGAGATAGCGGGGGTAGTAATAACTGGAGGTTTCATTGGCCGGGTCTAAGCACACCATCACGCTCTGATCGCCAATCGTGCCGCGCCAGACGCCAGCAAGTGGAGAACCCGCAGCCATAACCGTAGCCGTGACCGCCCCAAGATGGAGCGCCAGGCAGCAGAATTTCACGCGATATCCCATTATCTCAGCATAGTGATAAAACGATAGCGCTAACTATACTCCCGAGCCGCTCCAGGGTTAACGTTGTCAGATGGTTTCCATGCAACTGAGGTCGGTTTATGTCATCAACAAGACCCAGCGCTCAGATGCGGTGCTGCTGGTTCAGCTGCGCCACCAACTGATTAACGGCATCGCTCATACTGCGAAAGCGCGTCTGACCGGTATAGGTCATAGAGACAAACACCCCCACTTGCTGCCCCGGCAGGATCACCATATAGCTAATGAAACCGCCGCCACCACCGGTTTTTTGCAACATGGCGGGACGGCCATTTTGCGGTTTCAGATACAACCAACCCAAGCCAACTGCGTCAGCGGTACCCACCACATCCAGCCCACGGGCAGCACGCAAAGCCGTGCGCGGGTAAATCATATGCTGCAACGCTGCAACCCGTTTACTTTCTGCGGCAGAATAGGGACTTAACTGATTTTTCAGCCAGCGCTGCATATCATTGGTGGTTGAATAGAGTCCGCCGCTGCCATGCGCCGCAATGGTTTCGGTACACGGTGAGGGATCGAAGCCCGCCATCAGGCGAGCGCACTGTGCAGCGCTAGGCTTCAACGTGGTGTCGCGCATGCCTAGCGGCTTAATTACCCACTGCTGCAACAGCGTCTCATAGGGTTTGTGTGCAGCAAAGGACAAGGCGTCCGCCAGATAGTCATAGGCTAGATTGGAATACGCCGCCGCGCCCGATGGTGCATAACGCCCCTTGGTGCTGGCTAACCACTGCCAGCGCTGGCGCTGGTTAGGCCAGAAAAATACGGGCGTATCCGCGCCCCGACTGCCGGGCATTTCTCGCGGCAAACCACTGGTATGGGTTGCCAGATCACGCAGCGTCATACTCTGGCCATTTTTCCCGCGCGGCACCACCACCCCGGCTGGAGCATACTTTTGCAATGGATCATCGAGACGGACATTCTGGCGCATTGCCTGTGCCACCAGTACCTCATTGGTCATTAATTTAGACAGCGATGCAATTCGTATTAGCGCGTTGCCATCCGGCAGGATCTTGCTGCCTGGACGGGTCTGGCCGTGAAAACGTTGTAGCGCTTCGTGACCATTGATCACCACCATCGTCATTCCCACGGGCTTACTGTTTTGATAGATACGCAGCGCATACTGATCGGCAAGTTGAGCCGTGGACAATTCTTGTGCCTGAACCAGCAAGGGTAGCAGGCACAAGACCATACAAAACCTGATTTTTTTTTGCATTTTATTTAGAATCAACTGAATGATATTTCTTAGCCATAATCTGGCCCTCACCCTCGGTACATCTAAACCTCAATCGAGATTAAGCATTAAAAAAACCTCGAAACCATTGCTGGATCGAGGTTTTTTGTCATAGCAAAGTGGCCAGTAGTCTGATCAGACGTTGAACAAAAAGTTCAGCACATCACCATCCTTGACCACGTAGTCTTTGCCTTCTGAACGCATCTTGCCGGCTTCTTTCGCGCCCTGCTCACCCTTGTACTGGATGAAATCTTCAAAAGCAATGGTCTGGGCGCGGATGAAGCCCTTCTCAAAGTCGGTGTGAATCACTGCCGCCGCCTGTGGCGCGGTGTCACCCTTGTGAATGGTCCAAGCACGCACTTCTTTCACCCCAGCGGTAAAATAGGTTTGTAGCCCCAACAGATCATAGCCAGTACGAATCAGACGATTGAGCCCAGGTTCTTGCAGACCCATGTCCGCCAGAAATTCGGTCTTGTCGGCATCTTCCAGATCGGCAATTTCTGACTCAATGGCAGCGCACAGCGCAACGACCGGAGCGCCTTCACGGGTGGCCATGCTGAGTAGTGCTGCCAAATGGGGGTTATTCTCAAAACCGTCTTCTGACACATTGGCCACATACATGGCAGGCTTGATGGTCAGTAAACAATAGGGCTTCACCAGCGCGGCATCGTCGACGTCCAAGCCCAAACTGCGTGCGGGCATGCCCTGATCCAGATGCGCGCGCAGTTTTTCTAGCACGGCAACGGTCTTGATGGCTTCTTTGTCACCTGACTTGGCCTTCTTTCCGTCGCGCTGAATCGCTTTTTCCACGGTAGACAGATCGGCCAGCGCCAACTCGGTGTTAATGGTTTCGATATCAGAAATCGGATCCACTTTGCCAGCCACATGCACCACGTTATCGTCATCAAAACAACGCACCACATTAACGATAGCGTCGGTTTCACGAATATTGGCCAGAAACTGGTTACCCAGGCCTTCTCCACGCGACGCGCCAGCAACTAAGCCAGCAATATCGACAAACTCGACAATCGCAGGCTGCACGCGCTGTGGATTGACGATAGCCGACAATTGGGCCATGCGCGCATCCGGCACTTCTACGATCCCGACATTGGGTTCGATGGTGCAAAACGGATAGTTCGCTGCTTCAATCCCGGCCTTGGTCAAGGCGTTGAACAGGGTGGACTTACCCACGTTGGGCAAGCCGACGATGCCGCACTTGAGACTCATAACCGTATTCCTCTGGTGATCGGGGTGGCCGTCATTGTGCCACCCGTGGAGTTACTTTGCTGCAGTATGCAGCTGTTTCATGGCACCGGCCATATCGCCAGCAATCGCCTGCGGCAACACCGCCAACGCCGCGATCATCGCCTGATCAATGGCATCCTGTTCTTCTGCACGCGGCTTTTTCAGTACATAGTTAACCACCTCGGTACGCTCACCAGGATGACCGATGCCCAGACGTAAACGCCAAAAGTCTGGGGTACCCAGCTTGGCAATAATATCTTTCAGGCCATTGTGCCCGCCATGGCCGCCACCTTGCTTAAAACGCGCACAGCCTGGTGGTAGATCAAGTTCATCGTGCACCACCAGAATTTCATTCGGTAAAATTTTGTAGAAACGCGCCAGTGCAACCACCGCCTGCCCAGACAAGTTCATGAAGGTCATGGGCTTCGCTAGCCATAGGTCCGCACCGTCAGAGAGAGAGGCACGCGCAATCTCAGCGAAGAACTTGCCCTCTGCACGAAAGTGTTGCTTATAGTCAGAAGCGAGCTCATCTACCAACCAGAAACCCGCGTTGTGACGTGTCTTTTGATACTCTGGGCCAGGGTTTCCCAGGCCCACAATCAAACGAATCGTGGTCATGATTCCATCTTTATTACTTCACTGGGCCCAATGACTGGATGAACTCACCAGAATTGCGCACCATCGGCTCCGCGAATCAAAGATTCGTAAGCAGTAAAAAAGCCCGCTGCGGGGCATGCGCCACGCAACGAGCTTGTTCCGAGCGCGCTGTTTATTCAGCAGCAGGCGCTTCAGCATCAGGAGCAGCTTCTGCGGCAGCATCTTCTGCGGCGGTCGCATCAGCTTCTTCTTCCTCAAGCACACCACGCGGAATCACAGCCAGTGCTACGGTGCTGTTATCACCATGCGCCAATTGGGTGATTTCCACACCATCAGGCACCTTCAGGTCGCTCAAGTGAATTGCACCACCGGCTTCAATCCCGATCAGATCAACTTCAATGAAGTGCGGGAACAACGCTGGCAACGACAGAATTTCCACGTCGTTCAATACGTGGGTAATCCGAGCGCCTTGCGACTTAACCGCAGGAGATTCATCAGCGTTGATAAAGTGCAACGGCACAAATACGTGCATCGGTTCGTTCATATCGACACGTTGGAAGTCGATATGCAGCACTTGTTGCTTGTACGGGTGCATTTGGAAGTCACGAACCATGACGACTTGCTTTGTACCATCGACTACAATGTTCAACAGACCACTGTGGAATTCTTCATTCTTCAGCGCGTAGTAAACTGGATTGTGATCCAGTACGATGGATTCGGCAGCCTGTTCGCCACCATAAATAACACCCGGCAGTTTGTCAGCGTGACGCAGGCGGCGGCTCGCACCCGTTCCCATCTCTTCACGCTTGACTGCATTCAGTTCGAAAGCCATTGAAATACTCCATTTACGTTAAAGGCACCATGCCTGCCGCGACCAGCTGACACGATGTTTTCCGGCTCAAAAGGCCAGAATTACGGCAGGCAAGCGCCTGTCGAAACCAGTTCCTCATTAAAGAGGTATGAAACCGATTCTTCGTTGTTAATTCTGCGTAGCGTCTCGGCTAACAGACCAGCAATCGACACGGCACGAACACGCGGAGACTGGCGGGCTTCTTCTGATAATGGAATCGTATCGGTCACTACGACCTGATCGATATCCGAGTTAAGCAGACGGTCAATTGCCTGCCCCGAGAACACAGGATGGGTTGCGTAGGCCAATACGCGTTCTGCACCACGTTCTTTCAGCGCAGACGCTGCCTTGCACAAGGTATTTGCCGTGTCGATCATATCATCGACAATCAGGCAGGTCCGGCCTGAGACATCACCAATAATATTCATCACTTCGGCTACATTAGCCTTAGGACGACGTTTATCGATAATCGCCAGGTCAGTGTTCAACGCCTTGGCCATGGCGCGCGCGCGCACCACCCCACCAACGTCAGGGCTGACAACGATCAAATCTTCAATCCGTTGCGCGCGGATATCTTTCAACAGCACCGGTGTCGCATACACATTATCCACCGGCACGTCGAAGAAGCCTTGAATCTGATCGGCATGCAGATCAACCGTCAAAATCCGGTCAATCCCGGCCGAGGTCAGCATATTCGCCACCAGCTTAGCCGAAATGGGTACACGAGCAGAACGCGGTCGGCGATCCTGACGAGCATAGCCAAAGTAAGGAATCGCCGCGGTAATCCGACCCGCTGACGCCCGGCGCAGGGCATCTGCCATCGCCAGAATTTCCATCAAATTATCATTGGTCGGGGCACAGGTGGATTGCAAAATGAAAACATCGCGTCCGCGAACATTTTCAAGCAATTCAAGCGCTACCTCACCATCGCTAAACCGGCCGACGTCCGCGCGCCCAAGCGAAATATCCAGATGCTTGACCACGTTTTGAGCGAGTTCCGGATTAGCTGTCCCGGTGAAAACCATCAAACTGTCGTATGCCGCCATGTTGTCGCCCCAACTGGAATAAAGAAAAAGCGTGTAAGGAAACTTACACGCTTTTAGTCTGATTCTCCACTACAGAGAAAGCTTTGGCTGGGGAGGTAGGGATCGAACCTACGAATGCTGGAATCAAAATCCAGTGCCTTACCACTTGGCGACTCCCCAGTAGTCTTTTCGCTGAGCGAATCAAATTCGCACACAGCTCAGACCGCGTCATATAAGGGATGGCACTGTAAGCCTTTTGCCAGAAACCCATCATATTTTTTCGACACGACCTGATAAATTTTATTTGCTTCGTCTGCTGAACCACACTCAAGGAATACGCAACTTCCTGAGCCAGTCATTAACGGCGAACCGAATTTTTTCAGTTCGTCCAGCGCTTGATTTACCGCCGGATACAACTTACAAACGACGCTCTGTAAATCGTTGCCGATTTGTTGCGCCGTTTCGAGGATAGGCATTATGCAAGGCGAGGAATCTCGTGTCAACAGCGGGGACGAAAAAATTTCGGCGGTAGGCACATGTACCGGGGGTCTCAGCACCACATACCAACGTTCTGGCAAACGCAGAGGCGTCAGTTTTTCACCAATTCCAGTGGCAAAAGCATTGCGGCCAAACACAAACACTGGCACATCGGCTCCGAGAGACAAACCAAGCGCCATGAGTTGTTCGCGGGACAAACCACACGCCCATAAACGGTTTAGCGCCAGAAGCACGGTTGCGGCATCGGAACTCCCGCCCCCCAACCCGCCCCCCATTGGGATCCGCTTTTGTACTCGCAGGTTGGCACCGAGCGAGCAATGGGTGGTAGTTTGCAATAAACGCGCGGCGCGCACCGTCAAATCCTGTTCTGGTAGCACGCCAGGAATCGGATTTTCCAGCTCAATCACCCCGTCAGTACGCAGTGCAATGTCGATGGTGTCACTGAAATCGATCAGGCGGAACACGGTCTCAAGCAGATGATAGCCGTCGGCTCGGCGTCCCAGCACCTTGAGCATCAGATTAAGCTTGGCGGGCGCGGCAAAGGATTGATACGCGGTTTGACTCATGGCGGATGTGGTTCCTAAAGTTGCTTATTGCCAGCGATAGGTCACCAGGCGAATACTCAGATTCTCGCGTACTAGATCAACCCGCTTGGGGTAAGGACTAGAACTACCCACCTCGGTGGTAAAGTGGATGCGCCATCCCTGTTGCAGCAGGCTGCCATCTGCAGTCATGGTTGAGGGTACGCCGGGAGCGGGGCGTCCGCGAATCCACCACACCAGATTACCCAGGGGTAAAGACCATCCCAAACGCGCTTGGGTCAGGCTCTCAACGTCCGGAGCATGCCAGGTTTTGCCGTCAGTCTCCAAGCTCACCCCTTGGCTATTACGCACCAAACGCGCCACAGTGCTACCAATCGGGGTATTAACTGCCAGTTCATCGTGCTGAGGCGCATGTGCCCACTCGAAATTTGCCACTTGCCCCTTGCCATCCATCTGCACCGACAAACGACCTGACGCAGTAAACGGTTCATCAGTCTGATGGGCAGAGGGGGCGGTGGTTTTGAATATGGTTTCTTGACTGGCACACCCCGTCAGAAACAGCGCTAGCACCAAGAGCAGTAAGCGGATCATTTAGGGATCAACCGCTGCATGGTTTCATCTAGCTGCGGATGATCAGGTGTCGCCTCCAAGGCTTTAGCCCATAGGGAACGGGCTTCTTTCTCACGCCCCAGCTTCCACAGCACTTCACCATAATGTGCGGCGACTTCCTGGTCTGGCAGCAACGCGTACGCGCGGTCCAGATACTTCAGCGCCTCATCCAGATGCCCTTGCTTGTACAACACCCAGCCCATGCTATCGATGATCATCGGATTGGCGGGGGCAAGCTTGAGTGCTTTCTCAATCAAACGATGCGCCTCAGTCAGGCGAGTGGACCGATTCGTCAGAATATAGCCCAGGGCATTCAGTGCCTGCTCATCATTTGGATGCAACTTTAACAAGAGGCGCAAATCGCGCTCGGCGGCAGCGGGCTGATTGCGTAGGTCTTGAACCAGCGCACGCTCGTACAGCAGTTCAGGGGCGCGTGGATAATGCTGCAAGGCTTGAGTCAGCACACTCTCTGCACGGTCATAGCGATGTGCTTCGCGCGCCAGTTCAGACTGAATCAGCACCAGTTGCACACGTTCGGTTGGATTGCTGCCCAATTTACCAACCCGCGTCATCGCGGCGTCAAACTCCCCAGCCTGCGCCTCGATAAAGGCCAAGCGTACTTGGGCCGGTAAATATTGAGCACCGGCACCAACCTGACCATACCAGCTGCGCGCAGCCGCCGCATCGCGTTGATTTTCCGCGATCTGACCCAACGAGTAGCGCAAGAAATCAGCATCGGGGTAATGCTGTGCCAATGCCGCTTCAAGTTCTTTGCGCGCTACATCCAGATCATTTAACTGAAAAGCCAACAGACCGGCGGAGTACAACAGTTCTGGTTGCTTCGGATTTTTGGCCAGCAGAGCTTCAAATTCCTGACGCGCCTCACCAAAGCGTTTGGCCCCAACCAACAGTCGCGGATAGGCCATTTTGAGTTCAAGACTGGCACCTGGACGACGGGCCAGTTCTTTCTTCAGAAAGACGAGGGCTGCATCCAGGTTTTGCTTACGCAACCGTTCGGCCTCCCAGGCCACCGGTAGATCCCACTTGGGAGCAAGCATCGCCAAATGATCAAATTCAAGTGAAACCGTTGCCATATCGCCGGCTTCAGCAGCAGCCGAAATCACCGCAAACCGCGCCTCTGGCAAATCGGGATAACCCTCAGCCAAAGAGCGCACTAGCCGATAGGCACCGTCTTTATCCGGCTGGGCCGAGGTCAGCCGCGCCAATTGAACAAAAACCGATGGCGCGTCTTCGGGCTTCCTTCGTAACAGGTCTTCAATCAACGGCTGGCTTTTGGCCAACTGACCAGAGCGCAGAGAGATCACCATCAACTGTTGCCGCGCAGAGATAGACTCGGGGTCGAGTTGCAGCCAGAGCGATAAAGAGTCAGTTGCCACGCTCAGGTTACCTGCAGCAATGGAGAACTGAGCTGCACGCTCAGCCAAACGCGGATCCCGCGTTTGTTTTGCCAGCGTCAGATCGGTCAAGGCGGCAGAGCTGATTGCGCCACGCTGGGCCGCAATCTCGCTTGCCAAGACGCCAAACAATAATTCTGGGGTCAGATTAACCTTGGGAAGGCCCTCGGAAGCAGGACTCGAGGCCACTACTGACGGGGACGAAACCAAGGACATAGGAGCGCGCTCGCTGGCACATGCGGTCAACAAGGCGAGCAGCAGCAAAGGGATTGGTCGTTTTAGCGATTTCATTACCATGGAATCAGGTGCTGGCGAACAGGTAGAATACCACGCGATTGGTATTTTTCTTTCATTTTATGGGGGTTAATTTGCATGCCAGAATTACCAGAAGTAGAAACCACCCGGCGCGGGGTTGAGCCCTATCTTTGCAATCAAACCATTCAACAAGTCATCGTACGCGAACACAGGCTACGCTGGCCAGTCCCCCCAGACTTAAATTCACGCTTAAGTGGGCTGGTCGTGCGCCACGTAGGCCGCCGCGCTAAATATTTACTGATCGAGTTTGATAGTGGATACCTGCTGATTCACCTGGGTATGTCAGGCAGTCTACGCTTGGTAGAACCAGGGACACCGCCGGAAAAACACGATCACATTGATTTTATACTGCAAGATCGCATCCTGCGCTACCACGACCCACGGCGTTTTGGCGCAGTACTATGGCACATGGGGCCACTTGAGTTTCATCCTTTATTGAAAAACTTGGGACCAGAACCCCTAGATGCTGAGTTTGATGGCGAACGACTCTACCAATCGACCCGCGGCAAAAAAGGGGCCATTAAACAATTATTAATGAATAATCACCTAGTGGTTGGCATTGGTAATATCTATGCCAATGAAACCTTGTTCGACGCCGCAATTCACCCAACCCGTAGTGGTCAATCACTCAGTCGCGCCGAATGCACACTACTGGTGGACATGATCAAGCAGACCCTGCTGCGCTCTATTGCTGCAGGGGGGAGCACCTTGCGCGACTTTGTTGGTGCCGACAGTAAGCCGGGGTACTTCCAGCAAAGCTATAAAGTGTATGGTCGAGCGGGTCTGCCCTGCCCACGTTGTGGCACGCCCATCTACCAGATGCGCCAAGGACAAAGAAGCTCCTACTATTGCCCTCTATGCCAACCATGCTAGAGTGATACCTTATTAAGACATCTCAGCCGGACATCCTTACCGCTTTGAAAATCAAACTCGCTAGCACCACTCTCCCCACAAGGCTATTACGCCTGGTGCGCATGGGACTGCATTTTTTTATGGGCTTTGTCATTTTGGCAACCCGCTACCCCCATCTTTCACACGAAGCACGTGCGAACGCAACGCGGTTGTGGTCACAAAAGTTTCTGAAAATGCTGTCGATTGAGTTGCACGTCCATGGCAACATTCCCGACACTTTTCAACACAATACCTTATTGGTGTCTAACCACATTTCGTGGCTGGACATCATCGCGCTGACGGCATGTACCCCCACCCGTTTCATCGCTAAAAAAGAAATCCGCAGTTGGCTGTTTGTCGGCAAGATGGCAGAGATTGGCGGCACCCTATTTATTGACCGAACCAATCGCCGCGATGCCAGCCGGGTGAATCGCCACATGGCAGAAGCACTGCAAGATGGCGATTGCCTGGCGGTTTTCCCCGAAGGTACAACGTCAACGGGCGTTACATTATTACCATTCAAGTCATCACTATTTGAATCGGCAATACTGGCCAAAAGTGTGGTACAGCCAGTGACTATTCGCTATCAGGATCGACAAGGGAAACACACTGCAGCACCGTCTTATGCAGGGGAAACAACTTTCTGGGAAAGCCTAAGCCGTTTGTTACGGCAGAAATCCATGGTAGTGGAACTCTACTACGGTGAAAAACTGGCAGCAGGAAGCGAACCCTTTTTGACTCGCTTCGAGCTGGCAGAGGCCGCACGCCACGAAATCGCGGCTGGATTTAAACAATCTCCTGATAAACTGGACACGGCTGTGCAAACAATTGCCTGTCCTCCAATCGAAGCGCAGTAAGGCTCCCGCCCCACAGGCAACCGGTATCAATTGCCAGCACGTCATCAGAGACAAATAAGCCCAATGCAGACCAGTGCCCACAGATAATCGGCAGCTCATGGCTGCGCCGCCGCTCAGAGGCAAACCAGGGAATCAACTTGGCGGGTGCATCGGCCAATTCGCCCTTGAATGCAAAGTCCATTTCACCGTCTCGCGTCATCAAGCGCAGACGCGTCATCGCATTCACAATCAGGCGTAGCCGCTCAACACCTTTTAGGTCTTCACTCCAGCGTGCAGGCTTATTGCCATACAAGCGCGACAGAAACGCACGATAGTTTGGCCCAGACAGCTCATTCTCAACTTCTTCCGCCAGACACATTGCGCGGTCAATGGTCCATTCAGGCAACAAACCGGCATGCACCATGGCATAGCCATCACCAGTAATCATCAACGGTTGGCAGCGCAGCCAGTCAATCAACATTTTGCCGTCAGCTGCATCCAGAATTTGCAACAGGGTGTCACCAGAGTGCGTCTTGCCAAACCCCTCGGACACCGCTAATAAGTGCAAATCGTGATTGCCCAGTACCGTCTGGGCGCAATCTTGGTGCTCAAACACCCAACGCAACACCTCCAGCGACTCCGGCCCGCGATTAACCAAATCCCCGGTCAACCACAGCGTATCTTTACCTGGATCAAACTCGATCTTGCGCAATAATTGTTGAAACGGCGCATAACAGCCTTGAATATCACCGATTGCATAGGTTGCCATTGATTCTTCCTTATATAATCGACCCGTGTCACCAATATCCACATTAAGCTCAATCATACCCCATGCTACAATGCACTCACTGCATTACCGATTTACAACCCTGCCTGTCATCGAAAGACCATGCCCCATTCCCAGCTCAATGCACCACAGCGCGAAGCAATTCAGTACCTAGACGGTCCCCTGTTGGTGCTAGCGGGCGCAGGTAGCGGCAAAACCAGGGTGATTACCTTTAAGATTGCCCACCTGATTCGTCAGGCAGGAATCAATGCACGCAATATCGCCGCTATCACGTTTACCAACAAAGCCTCGCGCGAAATGTTAGAGCGCGTCGGCAAACTGATGACACCCGGTGAAATTCGTGGACTGACGGTCTCAACCTTCCACTCTCTTGGCATGCATTTATTACGCCAGGAAGCCACCCACCTTGGCTACAAGCCGCAGTTTTCAATTCTGGATGCCTTTGACGCCGGTAAAATCGTCTCAGACATTCTCATGACCACGCACAAAGATGAAGTTCGCAAGGTCCAAAGTCAGATATCCCTTTGGAAAAATGACTTCAAACGCCCAGAAGAACTACTAGGCTCGGCAGAAACCGAATGGGATGCGGTATGTGCTCGTACTTATCTGGCCTACCAAGACACACTGACCGCCTACCAGGCGATGGACTTTGATGACCTGATTCGTCTACCAGTGGAACTGTTCCGCAGCCACCCAGAGGTACTTGAGCGCTGGCAAAACAAACTGCGCTACCTGCTGATCGACGAATATCAAGATACCAATACCTGCCAATACCAATTTGTTCAGTTATTGGCCGGGGTACGCGGCATGTTTACCGCAGTAGGTGACGATGACCAGTCGATCTACGCCTGGCGCGGAGCCAACATGGAGAACCTGCGCTTATTGCAGCAGGATTTCCCAAAACTAAAAATTATCAAGCTGGAGCAGAACTACCGTTCTACCGCACGGATTCTGCGCGCCGCCAACAGTGTTATTGCCAATAATCCAAAATTGTTTGAAAAACAACTATGGAGCGAACTGGGCCTGGGCGACCCAATTCATGTCGTGCAATGCAAAGATGAAGAACATGAGGCTGAAGTGGTGATCCAGCGCCTGTTGGCGCACAAGTTTGAATGCCGTACCGCATTTAAGGATTACGCCATTCTGTATCGAGGTAATTACCAGGCGCGGATCTTTGAACAGGCATTGCGTAATCAGCGAATTCCATACCAAATGTCTGGCGGACAGTCGTTCTTTGACAAACCAGAAATCAAAGATGTGACCGCCTACATGCGGCTACTCAGTAATCAAGACGATGACCCTGCGTTTATTCGCGCGGTAACCACGCCGCGCCGAGGCGTAGGAACCACCACGCTGGAAAAACTGGGGACCTATGCCGGTCAACGGCAGAAGAGCTTATTTGCCGCCGCGCATGAAGAAGGTTTTCAGCATCAAGTCCAAGCGGCCCAGCTAGACCCGCTGCTCGACTTCTGCAAAATGATGAACCATCTGCAATATCGCGCCGTGCGTGAACCAGCGGGTCCACTTGCCCAAGAATTGCTACAGACCATTGGCTATGAAGCCTGGCTTTACGACAGTGAAGAACCGCGCCCGGCTGAATCCAAGTGGAAAAATGTACAGGACATGGTCGGCTGGCTCGCGAAAAAAGGCGATGAAGATGGAAAAACCCTGATTGACCTCACCCAGACCATTGCTCTGATCACCATGCTGGATGGTCGCGACGAGGGTGAAGTTGATGCGGTCAAACTATCAACATTGCACGCATCTAAAGGGCTGGAGTACCCACATGTGTTTTTGATCGGGGTCGAAGAAGGAATTCTACCGCATCAAGAGTCCGTCGATAATGGCATGATTGAAGAAGAGCGCCGCTTGATGTACGTCGGCATCACCCGTGCTCAGCGCAGCCTGACACTCAGCTATTGCGTTAAACGTCGCCGCGCCGGCGAGTGGCAGTTTATTGACCCCTCACGCTTTATTGACGAGATTGACGAACAAGACAAGCGTCATTTCGGCCGCCCAGGTACCGAGCCACTGGTCAGCCGCAGCGAAGGCCGTGCCAAACTGGCGAATCTGAGTGCCATGCTGGCGGCTAAAAATACACCGTCGGGAACCGATAGCGGGGAGTAACCATCAGGTTGGCCCAATCGAATAGAAAAAAGGCCAATTCCACCAGGAATTGGCCTTTTTCATTAACCAGCAGCAACCATTACTCTCCGTGGAACAGATACTTGGCGTTCACGTCGATCGACATTTGCGTCATGACATCATTAGTCAGTTTTTCTGTTTCAGCATCCACTTGAGCCACCGTCTTCACGGTAAAATCATCCAGCAACTTCTGTGCCTTTTTTGGACTCTTGGCATACTGTTTCACGTAAGCCGATTCAAAGCTGGCTTGTTGCTGTTGAATGCTGGCATTCAACTTGGTGTAGCCATCTTTAACCATTGGTGCGTACTTGGGGAAATTTTGCATCACCAAGGCCTGCAGTTTGTGCGCCTTCCACCAAGCAGAGTTGCTGTCCGCATGATCATCGTTGGTTTGATACGCAACCGGAATCAAACTGCCTTGATAAAACGGCACATAAATTCCCAGCGCCGTCATCCCCAATTCAAGGTATTCAACATTGGCAATCGGAGCGGGCAATTTATTGCGCAGCGCCAACACATGAGACTCTTGCGCTCTAAATACCGAGATCGGACGATACTTGGTTTTTGGATTCTGACTAGTGTACGGATCAAACGCCGTGCCTTGATAATGATTTTGCAAGGCAGACTCAACATCATTCACCGACAACGGGTGATCTGGTTTGAGGAATAGCGGCGCAACACCATCTTTATAACTGGTGTTTTTCAGGCTTGGGGTATAGATCCCCTGCACGGTCCACACACGGTAGTAGTTGTAGTAAATATTGGCAGGGCCATCTTCGGTATAGGCTTTGAAGAAGTCAAACTTGCCATCAGAGCGCGCAGTGGCCAGCTTGTTCTTAACGGCAAAGTCCACCAGATCTTTGGACGTCAAAACGTTTTGTGTGTCCTTCAGATCAATCTCGCGAATCCGCCCCTGGTTGGCTGAGACAAAGTAGGCATTGTCAGGAATGCGTACGGCTACCCATTGATGCCCAGCGCCATTTTCCAGATACCAAGCCTCATTCTTGTCCGCAAATACAATCCCAAAACCTTCACCTGAACCTTGGGTATCAATGATGTGGCCCAGCAATTCCACACCTTGGCGCGCGCTCTTGATCTGCGGCAAGATCACACTCGTGACCTCACTTTCGGTCAATCCGTCTTTAAGATACGGGTCAGCCGCCAGAGCCTTGTCGCTGCTATTGATGGTTTCAGTGGCGGACATCGAGATGCCTGCCGAATTGAACCCTGCTTCTTCATAAGACTGGCTCTTACCATCAAAATCTGGCAGTCCGGTGTAGCTCATCAAGCCATCAGGCATCTGATAGCTAAACTTGGACTGAACTGACTTGAAGGTAAAGCCCTTGGCCACCGCCGCATGCTTAATAAAGTGAATCGGGTGGTTGCCTGCACCAGCGTCGACATTGCGTCCAACGAGGATCGAACCATCCGATGATACATTCTTACCAACAATGATCGTGGTGCATGCAAAAGTTGATGCACAAGATAAACCCATAATCGCTAATGCAATTTTTTTCATATCCCTTTAGCTCCGCGATGGAAAATGCCTCCGTCAGAATAATCCACCCCAGACAAGATGCAATCAGAATGCCTCATCACAACTCTGTAAATTAGCGTTAACTTAATCTACGTCATATCCATAAGGAGTCTCACTAGATTCGCCCTAGAAAGAAAACTAGAATGAGGCCCCAGCGGGGCGGAATAAGAAAGAAAACAGCGCCAATATGAATATATGCGCAACAATAGATAGCAATCTAACTGTTTGACAATCTAATCGTAATCAGTGGCCCACAGTTAAATATTGTTAATCTAAGCATCTTGGCAGCCACTCCTTCAAAGAGACAGATCAGCCACCTCACTAGAGATTCCGGTTCATTCCTAGTATGCGCCACGTAGGGTACAAAAAAAAATGGCACCATAAGGCGCCATTATAAGAATGAGGAACATCTCTGGGTTGGGTAAAAACTGGGGGAATTTACCCATGCTAAACACGAACTACTCGTCAAGGGAGCGAAATAATTCTTTACCTTTCGCTCGTGTTCAAGCCAGTCAGACACAATAATAGTGCCTGATGCTGTGCCAACAGGCACCTGTCCTTTTGGACAGTATCACTTTGTGTAGTCTTTTACTTTGAGTGATTCACCATGTACTCGATCGCTGAACGGAACTCATCATCGCTGCCGGTGAACCCACCCTTTGGTGGCATTGCGTTCAAGCCCTTGGTTGCAATTTTCTGCACTTCATCCAGGCCGGGCTTGAGGCGAATAGCCCAAGCAGCTTTATCGCCAAACTTAGGCGCGTTCGAAATACCTGCCTGGTGACAAGCCACACACACAGACTCATAAATCTTCTTGCCAGTGACCTCAGGATCAATTTTTACGCCCGCAGCCTTGGGTTCTGCAAATTTTGCGCCAGCGTCATTAGCCATATAGACCAGCGCGCGACCCACTTCGTCGTCGGTTAAGCTGGTATTTCCGCCCTTGGCGGGCATGCTATTAAAGCCACCCAACGCATGCGTCAGCAAAAGTGGATACCCCTTAGCAATACGCGGTCCCCACGCTGTGCTATCGCCAAACTTAGGTGAACCCAGTAAGCCAGCACCGTGGCAGCTAATACAGACTGCCTGGTATACCGACTGGCCGCTACGGCTTCCTGGCAGACCATCACTGGCAACCGAATCGCCTACCGGCTTCAAGCGCGAAGCCACGGCTTCCTTGGTCATGACCTCGGCATCAACATTGAAACCACCCGTCGCAAGCTTGGCCAGCAAAGTGATCGCCACCACCAGAAAGACGACGACAGCAATCAGGACTTTGATGATCTGGCCCGGGGCCACTGTATTCTCATTACTCATTCCGTGCCTCGCCTGAAAAATAATGACATTTAAGATATCTGGGATTATACGAGAAGCGATACCGCATGGCAAAACCCTACTGGACTGGTGTGCACGGTTTGCGTTATGATCCGCCTGCTCACACCAGCGCACCCGTAGCTCAGTTGGATAGAGTGTCGGTTTCCGAAGCCGAAGGTCACAGGTTCGATCCCTGTCGGGTGCGCCACTCATCTAAGATCACAGAAAAAGCCTGATATCCCCCCTTGAACCACTGATTAGATCAAATTTTCTCAATTCAATCAGGTGACCCAATAGATTCAACCAGTCGCCGCTGATGCGAACTTGCATCAATCACCTGATAGATCTCTATCAGCACTCTTCCATGATAGATTTGTAACATGCGCTGTGACACGATTCGAGCTAATTCAAGCGTGGGATAGATTGGACTTTTATCGTCAATGCCAAAAGCATTAGAAATCATTTTAAGTCTAAACACATCAGAACCTTCACAACAACAACTTAACTATTAAGTATTAATGCCTTACGCATACATTCATCATAGCGATTTGCTGCGTAATAAGCACGCAACTGAATGCAATAAGCAATGTCACGATAGGGATACGAGGTTTGTCCACATAGTAGACGGGGGCAAATCAGGAAGGATATCGGTAGAATCCTACTTGCGTGTTACAAGCAGGGTAGTCATGCAGATCTTGGAGGAAGCCTACAAAGCATTTTGCGCTAACACTGCGCGCACCTGGAACCCATCAGGCCCCCAATACCCGAGTCGCGCCAGACAATCTGCCGCAACCAAGGCTGCGTCGATCATAAACCGTTGTTGCACAATCAAAGATTCAACCGTCGCTAATGGCACACACACGTGTTCAGCCACTTCGCCATCTTGATTGTGGGGCTCCAACAAGGGATCAAGCCATAAGTCGTACACATGCAACCATTCACAATGCAAACCCCGCGCCACCGGGCGTTTTGCCAAGATCAAGGCACCCTCTTCTGCTTGTTGGACAAGTTCTGGCGGCAATCCGGCTTCTTCCCAGCTTTCACGCGCACGCGCCAAAGCAATAGATTCACCTGCGGCCACTCCACCGCCGACCATGTTATCCATACGATTGGGGTCAACCGCCTTGAATGGACTACGCCGCCCCAGCCACATACAGACTTCACCCGCAGCCGTGCGCGTCAGACCGTTTAGATGAACCGCATGACTGGTTAATCCTAGCGGGCGAAATGCCGCGCGTTCCAGTTCAAAAAAGGCCGAACCATCCTGATGCCGCGCCAGAAAATTCTCATCGCGCCAACCATTCAGCCACTCAGCTTGACGCCAGCGCTGGGCGGCCTGATTCAGGGTGCTGCTTATCTCAGCATAGTCGCCATCGATACGACAGGACAGCCCATCTGCGGTCAAAGCAAATAAATTTGGCTCATGCGTTAGCAGACGCTGTTTCCATTCTGCATTCACCGAGCCAAGCGCTTCGCCGGCAAACAACAACGGGGTAAACCTCGTCGTATCAACCTGCGTTACCGCGGCAAGATAAAGCAGCACTTCATCTAGTTGCATCACAGCTCCAGCGAGAAACTTAGTCTTGTTATATTAATGCGTTCAGCGCATAAAACGAATCACGCCTGTAAACGTCGTGCTAAACCAGAAAATCGCGAAGGGGCATGGCCAATCGCTGCATAGAGTGTTGCAAGACTGCCACAAATACGAAATTGTGTGCGCGCCCGCGTAATCGCGGTATACACCAAAGCGCGATCCAGCAAAGCGCTGCCACCCTCGGGTAACACTAACCAAGTTTCGCTAAACTCAGATCCCTGGCTTTTATGCACTGTCATGGCATACACGGTGTCATGTGCCGGTAGTCGCCCAGGGGCCAGCTCACGCCAACCTCCATCAGCAAGCGGAAAGGCAACACGCAAGCCATCGGAACACATGCGGGTAAATCCAATATCTCCATTAAACAAATCTAACCCGTAATCATTGGTAGTAATCATCACTGGACGCCCTGGATACCAGAGCTGCCCAACCGGTTTAAGGCCATCGCGTTCAAGTCGCTGTTCGACGATCCGATTAATTTGCTCAACCTGACGCCGCTCCGAAACGAGTGGCATAAATGCAACAAATGCTTGCTGGACTAAATTTAAATCGGCCAGATCTCGTGCTGCCTGCCAATAATTCTCCCGATTTTGGAACAACAACTCAGCATCCACCTGCTCGCTGTACCCCAGATCGGGGTAGTTTCCCTGCTGAAGAGTCTCTAGTGCAGCATCAGCGTGGCCCGCATTCACCTGCTGACTCAAAGCACTAATCCCACTCTCGGCGGAAAACCGATGACTATACGTCAGCAGAGCAACACAGTCGGCCAGTCCATGTGCATTGGATTTTCCCTCTGGCAAACCCTGCACATCGCAACCAGCGGCAGAGAGCCAATCAAGCGTGCCAGGTCGATAGCACACGTGCTGACAGATATCACTGAGCACAGCACCCGCATCCACCGAAGCCAATTGATCCCTGTCACCCAGCAGGATCAACCGCGCATGCGCGGGCAGAGCCTCCACAGTCTGCACCATCAAGCTCAGATCGATCATCGACGCTTCATCGACCACCAGTACATCCAGAGCCAACGGATGTCCGGCATGAAACCGTGCGGCGGTGGTTCCTGGACGCAAACCCAGCAAACGATGCAGGGTCTGTGCTGTCTCTGGCATCTGGGCACGTAAATCAGCCCCCACCGGCAAGTCCTCACGTGCAGAACGCATTGAATCAGAAAGCCGGGCGGCGGCTTTACCCGTCGGTGCCGCCAAGGCCATCACCAAAGGCCGCGGCGACAACGCCGCCAGCAACGCCAGTAAACGCAGCACCGTGGTGGTCTTGCCGGTACCTGGGCCGCCAGAAATCACCAAGAGTTGCTGACGCAATGCCAAGGCAGCAGCTAGCTTCTGCCGATCCGCCCCTCCATCGCCTCGATCAGGGAATAAGCGCTCAAGCCAAGGACGCACCAGCTCAGGGGCAAGAGAAGCATCTTCTGTTGCCCGCGCCAGCAAGCGCTCAGCCAGGCGCGTCTCGTCAAACCAGTGCCGAGCAAAATACAAGCCCTGGAGAGGATCCAGAATCAACGGAGCATACGCACCCGGCTCCCCCACCAGGTGAGAAGCCAATAAGCGGCGGCGCACACCGCTAGCCGACAGAGGCAGACACACATGCCCCTGCTGATTCGCCAAAACCAACTCGGCGAGCACCGCATTGCAACTGTCATCCCAAGCCGGGTCCAGCCGGTGAAACAAGCCACCTAACTCAGAAAAAATCGGAGAATCCATTATCCACAATCCAAAAGGGGCCGGGCGCAGACCGCGGCCAGCTAGGTGCGCGGCCGAAGACAGTACATCCTCGTACGGCAAGGCCGCGCAACAACGCTGGCCGCGGTTTGCGCTCGGCCCTCTCTCCACTAAGCGTGCAGGCAGGCTTCTAGGGTGTTACACACCGTTTCCAGAATTTTCAACCGCGCATAGTATTTGTTATTGGCTTCTACTAGCACCCATGGGATCCGCGTGGTGCTGGTACGGTCGACCATATCGCTGACGGCTAGGCGGTATTGATCCCATTTTTCACGGTTGCGCCAGTCTTCTTCGGTAATCTTGAAACGCTTGAATCCGGTTTTTTCGCGCAGGTTAAAGCGCTCCAACTGTTCTTCATTGCTAATCGCCAGCCAGAATTTGATCACGATGATGCCGTTCTCGCTTAGCTGGTGCTCAAAATCGTTGATTTCATAGTAGGCCCGCATCCAATCTGCTTCTTTGGCAAACCCTTCAACCCGTTCCACCAACACGCGGCCATACCAGGTGCGATCAAAAATGGTGACCCGCCCCTTGCCTGGCAAATGGCGCCAGAAGCGCCACAGCCAAGGTTTCTCGCGTTCTTCTTCGGTTGGGGCAGCCACAGGCACCACGTTATAACGCCGGGCGTCCAGAGCCTGGGTAATACGACGGATACTACCGCCCTTGCCAGCCGCATCGTTGCCCTCAAACGCCAACACCAGCGCATGCTCGGCAAAACGTGGGTGGCGCGTCAAACGGTGCAGACGCCCCTGCAATTTCTCAATCTTGCTTTTGTATTCTTCTTTAGTGGTCGGTTGATCCAGCGTCAGCGCATCAAGAATAAACTTGTTGTCGATTGGAGCCAGAAACGGCGGCGCGTCGTTAGTCAGCGGCTCTGCAGGAGCATGCACCTGCTTGAGCCGGTTACGTAACGCAGTCAGGATGGTGTTTCCCACTGTCAGGCTACGGAAATTGGCATCTTCACCATCGACAATCACCCACGGCGCATCGGCCGTATTGGTGAGACGAATCATATGTTCGCCAAACTTGCGAATCAGGCTATAGCGCTCGTAGTGTTCCCAGTCGGTTTTGGTCACGCGCCAACTGGTGGCGGGGTCTTTCTCCAGTAACTTGAGACGTTTCTTTTGCTTAACTTGTGACAGATGGAACCAGAACTTGATAATCAGAGCACCGTCTTGTGCCAGCATGTGTTCAAACCGCTGAATATCCTGAATTTTCAGGTCAAACGCATCCCAATCGCTCTTGCCATACACCCGGTCAAACAGGGTGTCCGAATAATAGGAACCAAAGAACATGCCGAAACGTCCCTTGCTCGGCAACTCGTTCCAATAGCGCCACATCCAAGGGCGTGCACGCGCCTCGTCGTTTGGGGCATCAAAGGCCACGGTACGGATCAGACGGGGGTCCAGCCACTCGTTAATCAGATTCATGGTCTCGCCGCGCCCGGCACCGTCAAAACCGTGGATCAGAATCAGAACCGGGAAATCCGCTCTTTCCTTCAGATCATACTGAATATCCAGCAAGGCCTCGCGCAACAACGGCACCTGCTTATTGAACTCGTCTTTATCAATGCGGTGCTCGATCTCGGCGGACTCAAACATATTGTCTCCCTCACACAGCGAACAGTGCGTCTAGCCGATCCAACAGGACGGCGGATGGTCTATCAATCCAGATGCCATAACCTTGGGTGTTAAGCCCTCTCATATAGAGATAGCGTACACCCGCAAAGCGCGCGTCGAAATCTACCCCGCGCGCCTGGAAATAACGGCGTATTGCGACACAATAAAGCAAATACTGTAAGTAATAATGCTCTTTGGCAACAGATCGTGCCAATCCATCACGGCCATAATCGCTAAAATCTGCGCCAAGATAGTTCGACTTGTAGTCCACCAGGTAATACCGGCCATCCTGTTCAAACACCAGATCGATAAATCCCTTGAAAAAACCGCGCACCGTCGAAAAATCAAGACTCTGCGCCGCCTGACGCAATTCGGCATCCAAGCCGTTGTCCGCATCGGTTAACACCGCGCGCAAAGACTCTGCTCGCAGTCGCCCAACTGGCAGCATAAATTCCAACTCAACCAGACGTTTGCCACGGGCGACCTGTGACAGAGAAACGCCGGGGGCCAGCTGTGCCGTCAGTGTATGCATGATCAAATCAGCTGCAGCGGCTTCACACGCGGGATCAAAACCAAAATAAGCCAGATTGTCACGTACGGTTGCCAGGATCTGTGTTGACGGTGCGGTAAAATCGATCTGCTCTAAGATGGCATGCAAGCAGGTCCCGGCGCGTGCTCCACGCGGGAACGGTTGCTGTTGACTGGACTCAGGCTCTAGCGGGACCAGCAGACCACGATCATGGTCTGGCCGCTCACGCTCAACGGCGCCGTGTTGTGCCAGCCCGGTAAAGCTGGTCACGCGCCATGGGGTATAAAGCGCACGCGTCAGCGTCTGTGCCTGATAATGTTGCTGACTGCGCAGAACCAGCGCCAATACGGCAGCCGGTTCGGCAGGCAACAGGCAGGCCGCATCGCCCTGCTTAGAAATAAAGTGCTGCAGATCCTGCATCACCTGGCTATGCGTCAAGTTTGGCAAATCTTCAATTGTGGTGTTTAAGGGCGCATGTAATAACCAAGAAAGCGCGGCGGTTTCCATTTTTTGCACCCAACCCCAGGCGACATACTGCCGATGTTCGGCACGCGTGAGCGCCACATACGCCAAACGCAGTTTCTCAGCCAATAGCTCGCTGTGTGCAGCCGTTTTGATTGCAGGGTCAACCAGCGTGTCCGGGGTCAACCATGAACCATCGATACCATGAGTACGCCAGAAAGCGGTGTCGCGCCGCTCAAGCGCCCCATCCCACAGGAACGGGCAAAACACGATCGGGTATTGCAGTCCCTTGGCACTGTGAATCGTGGCGATTTTAACCAGTGACGCATCGCTTTCCAGCCGCAATAACGCCTCTTCGCCACCACTTTGCCCACCAACCTGGGCATTAAACCAGTAGAGCAACGGCGCCAGACCATGCTGGGTTTCGCTTTGTTTTTGTAACAGCTCGGCCAAATGTGCCAGATTGGTCAGGCGACGTTCACCATCGACCAACGGCAAATAGCGTTGCGCTAACTGCAGCCGGGCAAAGAAATGCCGCCACGCGGCCATAAACCCAGATTGCAACCAGCGCTGATGATCAGCTGCATGTGCTGCCAGTAAGGACTCCCAGAAGCTATCTTGCGCCTGACGCGCTTTCAGTTGGTCGGCACGCCAGCCAAACAGATCCGTCGACAACACACGGCGCAAACGGCTTTCATTCGCAGGTTCCGCCCAGGCAGAGAGTAGCAACAACATGTCAGCCGCCTCTCGGCTGGCAAACACACTGTCCTGTGTCAGCGCTACGCTTGGGATATTGCGTTGGAACAGCGCCTGACGCATCAGGTCTCCCTGACGATGCGAACTCACCAACACCGCAATATCGCCGCCACACAGTTCGCGCCGCTGGCTGTCGCTGACTAGATGCGCCTGCCCCGCACACGCCAGCGTCAGCAAGCGAGCAATTTCGTCAGCCGTGCTATCTGCGGCATTTTGTGCCGCTACCTGTTTGCTGGCACCCTTCTTGGTTTCAGCAAAATCCAGCCATTGCCACACACAAGGCGCACGGTTGTCGTTGATTTCTAGTCGTTCAGCGCGCGCACCGGCACGCACCGGCTGATAGGCAATCTCGGGTAGCACAAATGGATTGGGCCGGGCAAACAAGGCATTGACCGCATCCACCAGGCGCGCCTCAGAACGGTGATTGGTGTCCAGCGTAAACTGCTGCTCGCCAGCATCTTGGCGCGCATCAATATAAGCAAAGATATCGGCACCACGAAAACTGTAGATGGCCTGCTTTGGGTCGCCCACTAAAAACACCGGGCACTGTTGCGCAACAAAACAGGCGTGAAAAATATGATATTGAATCGGGTCGGTATCTTGAAACTCGTCAATCAGAGCCACCTTAAAGCTAGCCGATAATTGTCGTGCCAACGCACCACCACGCACCGGATCGGACAATGCCTGATCCAGATCGGTCAATAAGTCGTCAAAACTACGCTGACGCTCCAGCTGGCGCCGACGCGCAGTCTCTTCTGCCATCCAGTCAATCAGCTCCAGCTTGAGGCGGGTGACATCTAACTCTACCGCAGTCAAATAGGCGTCCCACGCCGCCAGCCAGTCGCCAATCAGGGCAAACGCCGGATGCGCTGGTGCACTAAACCCTTTGTTGGCCGCCTTAGCCAAGGCGGCTGGGGTCAGTTTTTCTAACAGCTTGCGCTCATCGCACGTGAGCGCAGGCAGGCTATCGGGCGCGGCCAGATAACGCATCAAAGTACGTTGCAACAGCGCTTTATGGGTCGGGCCATAGCTTCTGGCATTCAACCCCGGTGCATCAAGCAATCCCTGCAACGCCTCGGCACAAGCCTCAGCCTGAGCACACAAACCGTCCCAGTGTTGTTGCAAACCTTGGCGCGCACGTTCCAACCCAGCCTCGGGCGGACGCTTCACCTTGAGATAGGGTTTAGCCAAAAATGGGCGGATCTGCTGGAGCCAGGCATCTGGGGTTTCACCGCTATCAGCCAACACTTGGGCCAGCAAGGCATCCTGAACCACCCGACGACGCCAAAAATCGTCGGCGGCATCCAGTAAGCGCTGGCTGTCATCCTGAATCAGTTCGGCGGCAAACGTTTGACCCGATTCAAATGCGGCATCGGTCAGCGCACGCTGGCAAAAGCCATGAATCGTATAAATCGCGGCGGTATCAAACCCGGCAATCGCCGCATGAAGTCGCGCCAGGGCCTCGCTACGCGCAGGCCCAGAAGCAAAACGTTCAGACATGGCCAACAAGAACCCATCCTGACTGCTGCCCCCCTCCAATACCGTACACAGCTCGTACAGTCGTTGACGCAAACGCCCGCGCAACTCGGCCGTGGCCGCCTTGGTATAGGTCACCACCAACAGCTGATCGATACTCGGCACCACCCCCTGTGCATCCGCCTCCAACAGCAGACGGGTATACAAGGCAGCAATAGTCCAAGTCTTACCGGTACCCGCCGAAGCTTCAATCAAATTCACCCCGTCAAGCCGGCAATTCAATACATCCAGAGCAGAGAGGGCGTTCATGCGTCCTCCTCCACAGTACCAAGCGCCTGCACCAACGGTAACAACAACACCTGCGCCAATTGTTCAAATTGAGGATCATCCAAGGGCTGCTGCTGACGAAATGCCAGGGCAATCGCCGGTTCATCCTGTTGTGGAAACTTGCCATCAAAGCTTGGCGCCCACTCTTCGCGCGCCTTGTGCATCGCGCCGACACGATCTTCTGGCTCGTCAGCCAAATGACGGGCATAAGCCAGACTGGTACGGGCAAAAAACGGCAACGGCAATGACTGTCCCTGACGCCAAAACGCCAGCCATGGACGCAGCAGACTTAAGGCATCTGGCTGCCAGGCCAAACGCTGTACCCCATTTTGCGCATAGAGTTCAGACACTGGTTCAACCCCGGCCGGTTGGTTCGCACACAACAACAAATGGGTCAGCCATAATTCAATCAACTCGGTCGAAAACGCTGGCCGTGCCTGATACGACAGACAACCGTCTGCACGCAAGCCCGATAAGGCACCGACCAGGGTGACACCTTCCAAAGATAAGCGTAGTGGCACCACCGGCAAGCAAGGCGTTTTCAGCGCCGCGGGTAAGCTGGCGGCAAAACGGCGCCCCTGCGTCAATTGACGTGATAACCAGGCCTGCCCCAACTGCGCCTGCGGCAGCAAACCAGAACCAGAGAGCGCATCTTGCACCGGTCCCAATGGCCGCCCTACCAAACTGGCGCTCACTACCTGATTCATCACCGCCTGCGCGCCATCGCGATCCAGAAAAAAGGGTTCACGCACTGGCAAAGCGTCTTCAGCCGAATAAAGACGGATACCTAGCTGATCAGACAACCAGGCGCGACACGGTGAGCGCCAAAACCAGAGAAACGCATCCAACTGCACTACCGTGTCATCAGGCGGTAAGCCTAGCGCGCTGGCAAATGCTTCTGGCTCTTTACGGGGCAATGCCAAAGCTGCGGCATAACTGGGTTCAAAACTAGCCAAACGGAGATCGACACCGTCATAGCAGCGCGGCGAAAACGGCTGTAGGGGATGAGACACACACAAGAAAGGCAGCGTAGCGCCCATCGCCACCAAGGTATCCTGCAACTCGGCAACCAGAGGAGAAGGCGGCAAAGCCTCATTACTGCGCGCCGACAAACCCACATAGGATAGATATAAGGTTTCACGCGCCGACAACATCGCCTCCAAAAACAGATAGCGATCATCAAACCGACGCGAGCGATCCCCACGGCGCGGGTTACGCGCCACCAGATCAAAACTCACCGGACGCTCATCACGCGGATAAGCGCCATCATTCATACCGATCAAGCACAACACCCGAAACGGAATCGAGCGCATCGGCACCATGGCGCAAAAGGTGATGCCACCGTTCAAAAAGCCCCCAGGCGAGGCTTGAGCCAAGCGGCGTGACAACCAGTCGCGCAGCACTGGCAAACCGATTGGGCCGCTAAACTCAGCGGCGGTACTATCGGTCTCAAGCGCGACAATTGCCTCACGCAAGGTATCTAGTGCTAGTTCCTCATCTTCATCCGGCGCATATAGCGCCTGGGTAGCCGCCAGCAAGCGCTGCCCCCAAACTGCAGCCGTGGCTGGTTCAGCCCACGCCAGGGCCAATTGTTCGAGCTCATGATAAAATGCGCAAAAGCGCATCAATAATTCCAACTGCGAGCCACCCGCCAAGGACAATGGCAATAGATCATCAAACAACGGACTGTTTGACTCAGCCATCGCCGCCGGCAACACACTACCCAATAACAAGCGGTCCAGCCCCCAACGCCAGGTAAAGCTGGCGTCAGCCGGCAACCCCAGCTGTTGTTTATGTGCGGCATCGCGGCCCCAGCGAATCGCCGCCAGCCGCACCCAGCCCTGCACACTCGGCAGATCCTGCGCAGTTAAATCAAAGCGGCGCAACAGCGCAGGACAATCCAGCAACGACAACACCTCGTCTGCGGCAAAGCGCGAATCCAGCAAATCTAACAGCGCCGCCAGATTAGCCAACAACGGCACTTCGCGCTCAATACGTCGGTCGGCAATGCTATAGGGAATATTCGGGGCATCACTACGCTGACCAAACACCGCGTCAATGTACGGCGCATAGCCATTGATATCTGGCGTCAACACCGCGACATCCGCTGGCGTCAAGCTAGGGTCGGCGGCAAACCAGGCCAGCAGGCGGTCCTTCAGCACCTCCAGCTCACGCATCGCGCCATGGGTGGCATGCATTTCCACCGAATGATCATCGGCAGCCACCCGCCCCACTTTGGGTGGCGACAAACTTAAAATATCACGCTGTAGCCGCGCCAGCAGGCTGTCACCTGCAGCCGGTTCAAACGCCGCAATCGACTCAGGCATCGCCTCGGCGACCTGATCAAAAAAGTCGCGCCCCTGCTTACCTAGCGACGCCAACAACGGGTGGTCAGGCTCGACATCCAGCCCCTGCCCAGTCAATTGCAACTGACCGCGCGCATCCACAATATTGCCCCAGTACTCTTCACAAGGATTGAGCAAAAACACGCAGACATCAGTCAGCTCAGCCAGAAGCTTAACCAGCGCCAGATACATCGGCGCCAAACTGGCAATGCCAAACAAGGTAATCCGCTCAGGCAACATCTCAGCACGCAATGCGGGCAAAAACGCATCCGACATCCCCACCCGGTGCATACCCGGCACCTCGGCGGCCAAACGCTGCCACAGCGCCGCCTGCCAGCGCTCGTCTTCTCCCAGCCCCAGCAACTGCCCAGCCTCCCATGCGCGAATCCAGTCAGGGCGAAACACCAGATACTGGTCAAAAATATCCGCCACCCGCCCGGCCAGTTCAAACACCGCGCGCTCGCCCCCTGCCAGATAATGGGCAAGCGGCAGAAACGCCTCGCCCTCTAACGTGGGCAACAACGCCAGCAAACGCCAGGTTAAAATATCGGGAGCAAAAGCAGACTGAGGAGGAAGATCAGGTAGTGCCTGACGCATCAAATTCCAGGCATACCCGGCGGGCAGCACAAAATCGAAATGCGCGGCAATCCCGCAAGCGCGCGCGGTTGACAAGGTAATCCAGCGCCCCATACCACGGCTCTGTACCATCACCACTTCTGGCTGAAACGGGTCTGACAATGGCACAGCCTGGACCATGCCAGTAAACAAAGCGCCCAGCCGTTCAAGGCGGTTAGACTGATAGAGATGAAGCATGCGGATGTTGAATCACTAAAAACAGCACAACTTCAGTGTAACATTGCACTCCAATGCACAACACCAGCAGAGCAAGGAACACATGCAAACCTATTTGATTCTCAAGCACAGCCACATGGGGCTCGCCTTTGTGTCGATTACGCTGTTTGTATTACGCGGCAGCCTGACCATGGCAAACTCGCCACTACGCAAAATGCGCAGCTTGCGCATCGTGCCGCACATCATCGACACCCTGCTATTGGTGAGCGCGATTGCCTTAGCGCTTGAAATCCATATAGATCCAATGCACGCGCCCTGGCTCATGGCTAAGATCATTGCGCTGGTGGCCTACATTCTGCTCGGCCATATCGCGCTAAAACGCGGGCGTACCCGGTTAATCCGCTCAGGCGCCTTTGTCGGCGCGCTACTGCTACTGGGCTATATCGTCTGTGTAGCCTTCAGCAAAACCGTGTGGCCGTTTTAACCACGCGCTACGCCACCGTTTATCCCAAACGCACCTCACTTACCGCTCACGACACAGACCGTTATTGTCGGCGGGTCACGCTTCACGCGTGATCGGGTTTAGCAGCCCGGAACACAGACGAATGCTGCCTCAGGGCGACGTTCGGACGTCTGGCAAGGGCCAACCAAGCCAGATATTTTTTTGGTGGTTCCGGTCGGCTAGGTCTGTGTCTGCATTTCCGCACGCATGGCAGCACCAAAACGGAGAAAACCCGTACGCAGGCGTCAAGCCATGACACAACAAAGCCTTTCTACCCCTCAGCAGCAACAAACCGATCTATTAGACATTCAAGACAATCGAGACACCTTAGTGCAGCACTACCGCCAGCCGCGCCAAGGTCAAATGGATCCAACCGCAGCCATCGCCACCCTGGCCGCCATCAGTTACAAACTAAGCTATATCCGTCAGGCTGTGACGGCCTAAGGCTCAGGGATTGAATACGAAGAGGCAATATCCGCAGGCGGCCTTGGTCGCCTGCTTTATTTATGTAGGGATACGGAACAGCGAACGACTGCACCTATACAACCCAGTACGGCGCTTAGGTGTAGGGCGTCAATCGCCGAAGGCATTGCGCCGCATGCCTCCCCCCCAATAACTCTACCCTGCGCTATTACTTTATAATCAACCGATTAAAAAATCACGATTTAGTAATACATAAAGCCTATTCGGTATATTTTGAGCGTTTGTTTTCCATCAGATTTATACAATAGGGATTATTGTCATTGTTACGAAATGGTGCAGTGAACGACTGCGCCGTACGTGGTTAAAAAAATTGTGTTTTTACAAACACAATTAAAATGGCCAAGGCAATAAATTGTGTCACAACGCCCCATTTGATTAATTCATCATCATGATATTTTATATAGCCAAAAAACAATGCAACATGTAATTTTGAGGATATAGTTTTGTCTGGTGTTAAAAAATAGTGAAACTCTTCACTCGTTAATTCACATAACCTTTTTTGAAATAGTGAGCCAGCAATGGCAAGAGCAATAAACATTGCTATTATCATTTAACCCCTCCTTTTAATGGCACGGCAAAGCTCCCTTGAGCCCTAGATCCTACAAAAGCACCAACCCCAACTCCTATCGGGGTTTGCAAGAATGCTCCATTTCTACTAACACTAGCAGTAGTACCATACGAGACTAGCGTACCCTCATTGAAGGAAAGTTGTGACTGAACACCATCTGGATTTCCATATACATTGGTTATGACTCCTGCAAAAATGTTCCACCAAGTACGACACATATACATAGGGCGTCAATCGCCGAAGGCATTGCGCCGCACCCCCCCAATAACCTTGCTCTGCACTATTAATTTATAATTATTCGATTAAACAATCACTATTTAGTGATACATAAAACCTATTCTGCAAACTAGGAGTTTTTGTTTTCCATCAGATTTGTACAATAGGGATTATTATCATTATTACGATACAGCGCAGTGAACGACTGCGCCCTACAAAAATATATTACCGGTGTAAAAGGATGGGCCATACGCGCCGCCTTAATTTGATCCACGACAACTGTGCACCTTGCCGCGCAGAGTCTTGGCCTCTCGTTAGCGTTAACTCACAACTAGCTTGCGCGGACGACCTCCTTTTTTGCCGTTAGCGCGCGCTGCGCTGGCTTTGGCTTGGCTACTGCGGCTGCCATGATGTGCAGCAACCACACTACTAGCCATGTCCAGCAGGGGCTGACTAGCCGTGATTAAGCCCGCAATAGATAAGTGTAGATCGCGTTCTTCCAGACACAACGCACAGCCGCCTAACCCGATTGACAGGCGTTTGAGTTCAGGCAGGCTTAGTGAAGCCAGTTCCGGAAAATTGTTAACTGGCAAAGCTAATGCGCAGTGATCAGCAAAACCAATCAGCAATAATTTGCGTACCGCCAGATAGTGCACGTCTGTTGCGTGCACACCTTGACGCTGGCGTGCGCGGCCGCGTTGAATCGCTTGTTGCAGCAGATCTTCGGTAACCGGCTGGTCAACTATGGCGGGCGCATTGATAGTTTTCATAAGATGATCTCCAAAGGGCTGTCATGCCCGGTTAACTGCAGCACAGTGCGGTAAGTCAGTGGGTCAAACCGGGCCGTCTTGATTTTGATTGCATCTGGCACCTGCTCTCGCGAAGCAACCACTAGCCCTCGTTCAACGCTCCATAACTTATTTGCCAGGCACACCCGCTGCAGGCTGCGCCACCAAGCTTCTCGCGCACGGCGCAGATTCGGGGCGATCTGAAGCTGCTGACGCAGCCCCTCAAGCAGAACCACACTTGGTCGCTCGTACAAGGGCACCACATCCCATAGCCACACCCTGTTATGCCAAAAACAAAATTCGAAACGCGCTCCCCAGTGATCGGTCCCCACATGTACATGTGGAGGGCAATGCTCACCACGCGTCAAGATGGCCATATCCATCCCAAGATAAGAACATATCCTCATAGTAACCCATCTGTTAGGTTTAACAAGCGTACAGAACACACAGCACAGATCCTTTTGCTTTAGAACAGTCAAATTACCTGTTGCTCTGCGGCTGACTGAACCTGTTCGATAAGTAAGAATGAAACAGTCCACTGGTGATAGCGAGTCAACGCAATACGCATAAAACAATCCCCCCGTTGCAAGCAGCGGGGGGATTGGTCTAACGGGTTAGGCTAACGCCCAAAACCGTTCGCTTATTTTTTCTTTGGCAACACCACTGGCACCGGACGGGTCAGCAGGTCAACGTACAGGTCAAAGAAGCGAGGGTTATTAAACGTGGTGACATAACGAATCGGACGCTGGCTACTAGTGGCCGTCGGTCCGGTTTTACTCAACAATACTTTGCCCTGGGTTTCGCCATCGCGGGTATCTACTTCCAGCCAAGCGTCCACGGTATGGGTGGCGTAGGACGGGTCCAGCAGGTAGGCCACGGTCAGGGTGTCGTAGATATGGGTGTTTTGGTCGAGTGACTGGGCATTTTCACTGGCATAGATCTTGGTCACGGGCGTCTGCTTTTTCGGGTCAGCCGTGATGCGATCAAAAGTCTTTTTGTCCAGTGGCACGGTGTTGGTCACATCCAGAGGAATCACGACTTGCGGGATATTGGCATGCAGCACCTGATTCGCTGCCTGCGGATCAAACCACCAGTTGAGTTCACCCACTGCATTGGCATTGCCAGGTACTTCCATCGCACCGCCCATATAGATGATCTGCTTGATCAGCGGAGCAATATCCGGTGCTTTTTTCAGGGCCAGCGCCAAGTTGGTCGGCGGTCCAATTTCTAGCACCGTCACTTGATGTGGGTTTTTCTTGATGGCGCTGATCAGAAAATCGGTGGCCGACTGGGCTTGTAGCTTGGTGTGGGTTGCCGCACCGTCTTTAGGTGCAGTAACGTCTGCTGCAGTCTTGGGCTGTGGATACATCCAAGCGCCAAAGTAGCCATTTGGATTCGACTTCTTTTGTGCGTTGATACTGTTAATGTCGTAGTGCAGTGGATACGCGGCACCGCCATAGACCCCAATGGTTTTTTCGACACCCAGGCGTTCAACGGCCTTCAGAGCATCGGCTTGTTCTTGCAGCAACCAACCATTACCGGTTTCGATGGTTAGGCCCAAGATTTTTAGCTTACCTTGGCCCATCAGTTGAGTTGCCATGGCAAACAACTGCCCGTCGTCACCCATGGTATTAAAATCGGAATCGATAATCACCTTGGGTACGGGTGGCGTGGCGGCAACTGCAACGCCGGTGATCATGGCGCTACCAGCCACCAATGCCGTAGCCAGTGCCACAGCGGAAAAACCTGTTTTCATACTCTGTCTCCCTGTTTGGGTATTGCATACCGACGGCCAATAGTTACAAACCTGCCGCGTATCGCTGTTGCGCAATATCAACCGACGAGGTACAAGGCGCTAGTCAGCTAGGCTATTTCTACGCTTTAACCTATGCGCTGACCATCCCTTGGTCATGCTGGATAGGTCTGACGTTACAATAACCACACTACTGATATGGTTATAGGCTGGTTTTCACTATATCTTGGGGTTTTGCTGACTCCTTATATGCAGCTTGATTCAAAACAAAAAATCCAGCACGCCGATCTGCTAGGCTTGGCCGATTTCCCCCAAGAATTCCTGAGCGTCATGACAGAAACTCGAACCCTGCCTGAACTTGTCTGCCCGGCGGGCAGTCTGCCCGCGCTAAAAGCCGCTGTGGATAACGGTGCCGACACCGTCTATCTCGGGCTTAAGAATGCGACCAATGCGCGCAATTTCGCCGGTCTTAATTTTGACGATAAAACCGCGACTCAAGGCATTCGCTATGCGCATGACCGTGGCCGAAAAATTCTGATGGCGATCAATACCTATGCTCAAGGCGCAGATATTAGTCGCTGGAAACGAGCGGTAGATGAAGCCGCGGGCCTGGGAGTGGACGCGGTGATTCTGGCTGATATGGGCTTGCTGGATTATGCAGCTAAGCATCACCCAGATCTGCGCCTGCATCTCTCGGTGCAAGGCTCAGCCACCCACTATGAAGCGATTAATCTGGCGCGTGAGTTATTCGGCATTCGCCGTGCGGTATTGCCAAGGGTATTGACGCTAGAACAAGTCAAACATGTGATTGCCAATACTGAGGTAGAAATTGAGGTATTTGGTTTTGGCAGTCTGTGTGTAATGGTTGAAGGGCGCTGTTTGTTGTCGTCTTATGCGACAGGCGAATCGCCTAACACCCACGGGGTATGTTCTCCCGCCCGGTTTGTACGCTGGGAGCACGGAGCCAAGAGTCTGAACGCTCGTCTGAATAATATTCTGATCGACCAATACGCCAAAGATGAACCCGCGGGTTATCCCACGCTGTGCAAGGGCCGATTCCTGGTAGGCAACGACACCTACTACGCGCTAGAAGAGCCCACCAGTTTGAATGTTCTGGCCATGTTGCCTGAATTAATTGATATCGGTGTCGCCGCGATCAAGATTGAAGGCCGTCAACGCAGCCCGGCATATGTAGCTCAGGTAACACGGGCATTGCGCGAAGCGCTGGATGCGGCACGCGATAGCGCGCGTTACAGTGTGCTCCCGGCATGGCAGCAAGCGCTGGACAAGGTATCCGAGGGGCATCAGCAAACATTGGGCGCGTATAGCCGTCCATGGAAGTAAGGAAAGCGCGCACTATGAACGCATTGAATTTACAACTAACACTGGGTCCATTGCTGTTTTTCTGGCCACGCGACACAGTGCTGAAATTTTATCGCGACGCCGTAGAATGGCCGCTGGATACCATTTATCTGGGAGAAGTGGTGTGCGGACGTCGCCAGCAACTAAAGAGCCAAGACTGGATCGACTTGGCGGGCGAGCTAACAGCAGCAGGCAAGCGCTGCGTACTGTCATGCCAGGCGCTGATCGAGAGCGAATCTGATCTGAAGCGTCTGCGTAAGTTGATCGATAATGGTCAGGTGGCGATCGAAGCGAACGATATGGGTGCCGCTAAATTGGCGCATGACCAAAAGTTGCCGTTTGTGGCCGGTCCTTATATGAATATCTATAATGCCGAGACCCTGGCCTTATATAAGACACTGGGCGCCACGCGTTGGGTACCACCACTGGAAATGAATAGTGAGACCTTGCGTGCAGTGTTGTCTCAAGGGGTGGAGGTGGAAACAGAGGTGTTTGCCTGGGGTAAATTGCCACTGGCATTCTCTTCGCGTTGTTTTACTGCACGTCATTACAATCTAAAGAAAGACAGCTGTGAATTTCGCTGCCTTGAACATCCAGACGGCATGACGTTGATCACGCGTGACAGTCAAGACTTTCTGACGATCAACGGGATTCAAACCATGTCGGCAGGTTGCCAGTCGCTGCTGCCACATCTGACTGAAATGGCCGAGATGGGGGTTAATGCCGTACGCGTCAGCCCACAATCAGCACACACACAGACGATTGTGGCTACATTTGCCAAAGCGATTGCCGGCCAAGCGTGTGATGCAGAACAATTAGCGCTACTCAAACAAGCAGCAGGCGGTGCAATGGTCGACGGTTATTGGCGCGGCCAAGCCGGTATTGCCAACCTGGGAGAAACTCAAGATGCATGTGCCTGACGTTACCATCCCCAGCGCATTGACGCGCCTTTTGACGCTGTTGCCGGGTACGCCCCCCACTTATGTGCTGGCAGCAACGCTTAATCAATTGGTCAAGCGCGGGATTTTGCCTGCAGACATGGATTTATTGGCAGGTCGGCGCTTTGAGGTCCAGATTCTGGATGCGGGCATGTCACTGCGTTTCACGGCCGATACATCGGGCTTTCGCGTTGATCACTCCAGCGACGAGGCGGACTTGCGCTTTAGCGCGAATGCCGCTGATTTTGCGCGCATGATGTTGCGCGAAGAAGATCCGGATACGCTGTTCTTTAACCGAAAGCTGATGATCGAAGGCGACACAGAGCTGGGCTTGATTGTGAAAAATCTGTTGGACAGTGTTGACTGGAGCAGTACACCGATCGCACGGTTCATGGCGGTTTAAATCTACTGATCGAACCGATAGAACAAAGGAGCCAGCCCAAACGGGCGGGCTCCTTTGTTGGCATACAACACCTGCTGTTATACCCCTAGTTTGTCTCGCATTCCGTAGTACCAGGCACCGAGCGTCAGCATGGGCACCCGGAACAAGCGACCTCCCGGAAAATTCATATGTGGCAGGTTGGCAAACGCATCCAGCCGCTGGCTTTGTCCCTTAATAGCTTCTGCCAGCAAGGTTCCGGCCAGGTGGGTATAGGTGACCCCGTGCCCGCTACAACCTTGTGAGTAAAAGATATTGGAACCAATCCTGCCTGCCTGTGGCAGGCGCGAGAGTGTCAGCAGGAAGTTGCCCGTCCAGGCGTAGTCAATGCGCACCGAACTTAGCTGTGGGAAGGTCTTTTGTAGATTAACCCGGATCTGTTGTTCAATTTTTGAACCTTCGCGTGCTCCATACACGGTGCCACCGCCATAAAGTAGCCGGTTGTCGGCACTCAGGCGGTAATAGTCCAGCATATAGTTACAGTCTTCAATACAGTTGTCGCGCGGCAGTAGCGCATGCGCCACCTCGGCCGGCAAGGGTTCAGTTGCAATGATCTGGGTCCCACAGGGTAGGCTTTTTTCGGCCAGCTCAGGTACCAAGGTTCCCAGGTAGGCATTCCCAGCTACGATCACAAATTCCGCACTCACCTGCCCTTCTGCACAATGCGCCACAGCGGGATTACCATATTCGAGTCGCTCCACTGGCGACTGCTCAAAAATCTTTCCGCCGAGTGACTCAAAGGCAGCCGCTTCTCCCTGCGCCAGATTAAGCGGATGAATATGTCCGCCCCAATCATCCAAGAGGGCGCCCGCGTAGCGGCTGGATCCAACCACTTGGTGCATGTCGGCGGCCTCAATCAGGTGTAGTCCCTTATGCCCATAACGCTCCCACAGGGCTTTTTTTGCGGCCAGTTCGTCCATCTGTTTGTGCGTCAAAGCAGCAAAAATGTTGCCAGGCTTAAGATCACAAGCAATGCCATAACGCTCAACCCGCTGGCGAATAATCCGCGCACCTTCAAATGCCATGGCACCTAGCTGCTGCGCTTCTTCTTTACCGTAGCGGTGCTCAATCACATCCATATCGCGACTGTAGCTATTCACAATCTGACCACCATTACGTCCCGAAGCGCCATAACCAACGCGTGCAGCTTCGAGCACAATCACGCGGTAGCCCATTTCGGCCAAAGCAATGGCTGACGACAGGCCGGTGTAACCCGCGCCAATGACGCAGACATCACAAGATAGCGCCCCCTGCAACACAGGTCGCTCAATCGAAGCGTTCGCTGACGCCGCATAGTATGAATCGGGATGATCCAGACGCTGATGCATAACTTTTCTCCTGGGTTTCGTGCCGGGCACCATGCCATTCGCATCTCCATCTTACCGTTTAATATATTTAACGCAATAGCAATAGATAATGTTGCTTGCTCAGCCATGGCAGCAAGAGCGTGATTAAAGTGGGATATCGAGCACAAGGAAGTGAAAAGAGAAGAAAACAGCGTGCTAGATAAACAAAACCGCCTCTCAAGGGAGGCGGTCATAGTGTTTAATATCTACCAAGTGAGAAGCTAGGCCCCACCAACTTGTTTGAAGGCTTTACGCTTGTCAGACAGATCAAGACCCGGCAGGTCGGCAATAATGTCGGGGTGCTCAGCTAGCTTTTCGACAACAAAATCGACGAACACCCGCGTGCGCGGTGCAATATGATCGCGATGCGGAAAACAGATATAGATTGAACGCTCAAGCGAAACCATGTCAGTGAGTACAGCTTCAAGCTCACCGGTACGGATAAAGTGGACAACTTCATGGCCAGGCAGTTGTGCAACCCCCATGCCTAGACGCGCCAGTTCACACACGGCTTCCATCTCGTTCAAGGTATAGGTACCGGTTACTTCGAGCGGAATACGCTCTCCGGAACGGTCAAACTCCCACTTGAACAAGCGGCCAGAGGTTGGAAACTGAAAATTAATGCAATCGTGGCTAGCCAGGTCTTCTGGCTTTTCAGGACGGCCGTATTTATTCCAATAGGCTGGAGACGCGACCACATAGAGCGGCATCTGTGCCAAGTTACGCGCAACCATGCGCGAATCCGGCATCATGCCGGTGCGCACACCAACATCATACCCATCTTCAACTAGATCGCTAAAGTTATCATCCAGACCAAAGAACACTTTGATTTTGGGATATAACTCACAGAATTCTTCCATCAGAGGCAGGATATACCGTCGGCCAAACGAGTTTGGCATGCTGACGCGCAGATGACCTGCGGGCTCATCACGACTCGCCTTAAGCTGGTTAATGGCTGAGTCAAGGTTGTTCACAGGACCGCGGCATTGGGCATAAAAACGGCGACCATCTTCGGTCAAGGTCAACTGACGGGTCGTACGGTTGAATAAGCGAACTTCTAGTTCTTGCTCAAGCCTGGCAATGCTCTGACTAATCGCAGCTGGCGATACACCCAATTTACGCGCGGCGTCAGAAAAACTGCCATTTTCAGCCGTGGTCATGAAGACCATCAATGCTTTCAAGGTATCCATAACTCAGAGGTGATCCATTAGTCAGCAAAGCTTATGTGCAAGGGCCAAACGCCCGACCCACACTTAATTGCCAACGTCATTATTAAATAAATATTCTTAAAAAAGGGTACACCAATATCCATTGTTATTAAAGTAAAAACTATCAATAAATTCAGAATTTACGGGGGTTTCCCTGCAGAATTAACCTCTGATTACCCATGGATAGATTTATAGTGTTGCGGTTTTGAGACATGCCATAGGCATTGGTACTAATTTAATAAATAAAACAAACATAATTTAAATTACATTTGGGTAAAAATTCGCCGTCATCCGTGAATATTTACCTTCCAATGAGATTGATTCCGATCCTTCACTGCGTAAACACACTTGCCCTGATGCTGACCAACTTTTATAGTCTGTGCCGGATGATTATTTGTTAGATAACCATGTGCGCCATACATGTTATGCATTATTAACGCCATGACGCTCACTTGATCAGAGAACGCTCACCCCATCACTGGGGTTTGGTCATGAGATGGAGACAGATTGGTGAATGCATCATCGTATGAAACTGCCGTGATCGGTGGGCTAGAACCTTTTTCTAGTTGTGACTGGCCAGGTAAACTGTCGGCGGTGGTTTTTTTAGCCGGGTGTCCATGGCGTTGCACTTACTGTCACAACCCCCACTTATGGACCAGAAATCACCAAGCACAATCCTGGACTGAAATTCATCACTTTCTGCTGCAACGCCGTGGGCTTTTGGATGGGGTAGTATTTTCTGGCGGTGAGCCTCTCAGTGAACCCGCGCTTAGAGACTTGATGCTAAGCTGCCGCGCGCAGGGCTTCCAAATTGGACTCCATACTGGGGGCGCTTACCCTAAAAGGCTTGAAAAAATAATTGATCTAGTTGACTGGGTCGGGCTGGATATCAAAACAGAATTTTCTGATTATCCACGCATTACCCTGCGAGCCAAGAGTGGGGACGCTGCACGCCAGAGCTTAGAATTGTTACTGGCCTCAAACATTAAATTTGAGTGCAGAACATCCATTCACCCTGAATTTCATAACGAAGCACAGTTGGCATCACTCGCATCATTATTATCTGGCATGGGAGTACGCGACTACCACTGGCAAAGTCTACGTCTTCCCGACTCGAAAATCCCGATGCCGACAGACTGGCCTTCCCCCACACTACAAGCAGCGCTTGCGCAGCAGTTTTCCAACTTCAGCTACCGACAAGTCTGAATCTTCTTATGGCGAAGAACTAAAGCGTATCTCTGCAATTTTCATCCTTGATTGAAATTTATATTATTGTTTTCTAATTACTTGTAGGAAAATGGCCCTGTATTATTAGTCAGGCTAGATTCCATGCAATTCGAACAGTCAGATACAGCCAAATGTCATGCGCTCTGCTATTATTTTTGAATCAAAACTATAAATTAGACTCGAGACTGCCATGTCACCAGTACAGCCCATTTCTTTACGACCATTACCTAAGAATTTAACGGCAGCCCGTCTACTCATGTTACTGGAGTGGGTCCACGCGGTTGGACAAGTAGAAGATGAACCTCAGCTACAGGCTTTTCTGCAAAGCATGAAGGAACAATTGCCTACTGAACATATGGTACTGGCACTAGGTCGACTCAATCCGAGCCAACATTTGCAGAAGCTTGAAAAACTAGTCAATGTTAATTACCCACTCAATTGGGTTGAGCACTATATGCAGGCTAATTTCTCCAACTGCGACCCAATTCTGCATACCCCAATGGGCAAGGAGCCGATTTTCTGGAAAGAGTCGTTTGCTTACGCAAAAAGTCCATTGGAAAAACGCTTTATTGCCGAAGCAACGTCATTTGGTTTGGGCTCTGGGGTCAGTTTCAGTGTGGCGTCTCCCAAGCAGAATCTGGCTTGCCTGATTTCAGTCACCGGAGATGAAATTACGCGAGACTTACAGATAGTTGAAATGCTGCACTGCCTAGTGCCGCATTTACATCACGCCATGGTGCGGGTAACTAATCTGGCACCGCTATCGCCGTCAGCGATGCTGCTTTCCAACCGTGAATATGACATTTTCCACTGGATGAGTCGTGGCAAAACCAATTGGGAAATTGCCACGATCCTTGAAATCAGCGAGCGTACGGTCAAATTTCACGTCGCCAATATTATTCGCAAACTCAATGCAAACAATCGAACGCACGCGATTGTGCTTGGTCTGCAACAGGGTTTACAGTCACCGATCGCAGCCAATGGATAAAGCTGCTGCTCGCCTGGCTCCAATCTAGATAACCCGCCTGACACTTCACCCCGCCATCCAGAGGCTGAGCGGATCCGATCGCCAAAGCGGGGAACCCCATGCGCACAATATGGCGGAAAAACGCGGGTTCAACCACAAAGTACATCAGGCGCACCCGGTGAGCCATCGCCCACTGATGCAAACTAAAATAAAGTAGCCTTGACGCGACTTCTGGCCGTCTTCCTTGCGCATCTTCGCCAACTGCAAAACGGGTGATTTCTGCGCTTTTCGCACTTTTTTCAAGCTTCCAGCCCGCCGGCAGCAAAGGCCGAAACTCCCGCTCAAGCATGAATGGATATTTCCCCGAGGTCATACGCACCGACCCGACCACCTTATTCTGGGAAACAACCGCAAAATTATCAGAAAAGGGATCATACTCATCTAGGTCAAGTCCATCTTGAGACTCAGGCAACCAGCGTAGTTGTTCGCGAAACACGCGGTGGCGAAACCGCATTAGTTCTGTCTCTTTACGCCCTCCCATTACTTGCTCTAGGTAAAAACCGTCTCGTACCACAAGATTAACTTCTGGCATCTTCTGTTTCCTTATGATTATGCGTGAGTGAAGCTGACACTCTAAATCAGAGGAAAACTCAGATTGATCTGTCCTTTCTTACAGCCAGAAACCCCACCACCTGGTACAAAGATCAGCTATAATTGATCTCTTCCTCAATTTGATGTATCGCCATTGCTTTAATGGGGGGTTGACGTCTGTGTATCGGGTACGAGCACTTGGACACAGAAATAATTTCTCCTTGAGATTCATCAACCTAGCTTAGCCGAATTGACTAGCCGCCATCTTTTTGCTGTAAAATCAGCGTTTTTGCTCGATACAAGGCCCACTACATGAAACATCTGTTTCCCCCGCTGGTCATTCGCGGCCGTTCTCTATTGCCTATTGTTCAGGGCGGAATGGGGGTCGGTATTTCGGCAAAGAGCCTTGCCGGAAGCGTTGCGCACGAAGGCGGGGTTGGCACGATTGCCAGTGTGGATCTGCGTCATTTGCATGCAGATCTGATGGAAGAGTCAGCCCATGCTAATGGACAGATTGATTTGGATCGATTGAATCTGATTGCCCTGGACCGTGAGGTCAAGGGTGCGCTTGATCGCTCGCAAGGCAATGGCATGGTTGCAGTCAACGTAATGAAGGCGGTTGATTCGCATGCGGCTCATGTACGGCAAGCCTGCGAATCCGGCGCGCACGCCGTGGTAATGGGTGCAGGCCTGCCATTGGATTTACCTGAAATGACAGCCAGTCATCCTAGCGTAGCGCTGATTCCTATTTTGTCTGAATCGCGCGGTATCAATATTGTTCTCAAGCGCTGGATGAAAAAGAACCGCCTGCCTGACGCAATTGTGATTGAACACCCCAAGCACGCGGGTGGCCATTTGGGTGCTGCGCGTGTTGCTGATCTGGGTCTGGAGCGTTTTGATTTCAAACGGGTACTGGAAGAGACATTTGAAATCTTTCACACCTTGGGACTAGAACGGGAAAAGATTCCACTGATCGTGGCTGGCGGGGTCAACAGCTTTGAAAAAGTAAAAACCTTCATCAACGAGCTTGGCGCAACGGCAGTGCAGATCGGTACCGCTTTTGCCGTGACCCAAGAAGGGGATGCGCACATCAACTTCAAGCGCACACTAGCTGAAGCTCGCCCAGAAGACATTGCCGAGTTCATGAGCGTTGCCGGTCTACCAGCACGTGGTGTACTCACCCCTTGGCTGAAAAGTTATCTGAATCGTGAAGCCAAACTGCAAGCCAATGCCAAGGCAGATCAACGCCGCTGCACCCAGGGTCTAAACTGCCTGTCGGTATGTGGCCTGCGCGATGGCCTATCCAAGGTTGGCCAGTTCTGCATCGACTTAAAACTGTCGGCGGCTTTCCGGGGTGAAGTCAGTAAGGGATTGTTCTTCCGAGGTGCCGATCCGCTACCTTTTGGTACAGCAATGCGCACTGCACGCGAGACGATTCAGTACTTCATGACCGGGGAATTCCCACTGGATCTGCAAACCACTCGCTGATTCCATGGCCTCGCGCGGCGTATTCTTATAAGTACGCGCACCACTGAGCCGAGCCCCGCTGTCTTACAGTGGGGCTTTTTGTTAAAGTGTAATCCTGCATCATCATTATTAAGCTAAATAGGCTATGACTGCCTTCAAATCTTGTAATCCTGCCACCGGTGAGGTGGTATTTTCTCGCGAGCCCTGGCCGCAAGCACAACTTGCGTCGACTGTAGCCCAACTTAAAACCGCCCGGAAAATCTGGTGGAGTCTCAGCATCGAACAGCGTGCAGCACGCATGATGATGCTGGCCGACTCCCTGATGCGTGAAAGGGAAACGCTCGCGGGCTACGTCACACTAGAAGTTGGCAAGCGCACCGCTGAGTGCTTGGCCGAAATTGATAAGTCAGTGCAGTTGATTCGTTACTACGCAAGTCTGGCCCCCAGCCTGTTGCAAACCCTGACGATTCCCACGCATGCCAGCAAAAGCGGGGTAGCGTTTGAGCCGCTCGGTTTGGTTCTGGCAGTGATGCCCTGGAACTATCCTATTTGGCAGGTACTGCGCTTTGCGGTCCCCGCTCTGATGGCGGGAAATGCCTGTCTGGTCAAACCTGCGCCGGTAGTGCCGCAAAGTACGCAAAAATTGCTCGACTGTGTGCGCGCGGCGGGGCTCGACGTACTGGACATCGCCTGGATCGACCATAATCAGGTCGAAGAAGCCATTAGTTATGCGGATGCGGTGGCCTTTACCGGTTCAACCTCGACCGGACGGATTATTGCCAGTCTGGCCGGGCGCTATCTAAAAAAGACTGTTTTGGAACTCGGCGGCAGTAATCCGTTTATCGTGCTGGCGGATGCCGACCTTGAAGCAGCTGCACGCGAAGCGGCCTACTCACGCTTCCGCGATGCAGGGCAATCGTGTAATGCGGCCAAGCGCATGGTGGTGGTGCCAGAAATTGCCGATCAGTTTGTAGAACTTTTAACCCACGAAGCGGCACAACTGCGCCCTGGCTTACCAACCGAAGCCAGCACCACATTAGCGCCGCTAACGCGAGCTGATCTGCGCGCAGCACTGCACGCCCAAGTAGAAGATGCGCGCAGCAATGGGGCAAAGGTGTGCCTGGGAGGCCAGATCCCAGAGGGACCAGGGTTCTACTACCCTGCCACGGTATTGGACTATGTGAATCCAGCCTGCCGTGTCTACCATGAAGAGGTATTTGGTCCGGTGGCCAGTGTATTACGTGCCAGCAGTGAACAGGATGCGATTCGACTAGCCAATGACAATCCATTTGGTCTGGGTGCCTGTATCTATAGCAAAGACACAGCGCGGGCCTGGAATCTGGCTCGTCAGCTGGAGGTAGGCAGCGTGTTTATCAATCGACACACCAGCTCAGACTTGCGTCTACCCTTCGGTGGGGTCAAAGCATCGGGGTATGGTCGCGAGCTGTCGGAGTTTGGTTTATACGAATTCGTCAACGTCAAAACCTACTGGCAGAAATAACCCATGCGGGCTTGTTTGCTAGTGCTACTGCTGCTGCCAATTGCGGGCTATTACGCAGTTATCGCCTTTGCTCCGTGGGTACTTGCGCTCCCTTGCTGGGGCGTTCCTTTGTCTATTCCTCTGGCTTTGGGACTGATCTGGTTGGGGTTTTTCATCACCTTGGTGTATGTACTCCACGCTAACCGCCGAGCAGGAGCACAGGCATGAGTTTTGCCCAAGGGGCAATTCTGCTACTGGTTCTCCTGAGCCTGCTGATTACGGCCTGGTCGGCGCACAAACCACAGAGTACCGCACAGTTTTATACGGCAGGCCGTCATATTAGTGGCTGGCAAAATGGCTTTGCACTGGCTGGCGACTATCTGTCAGCCGCCGCCTTTCTCGGTGCGGCAGGCATGGTGGTTAGTCAGGGGTATGACTCACTGATTTATGCCGTCGGCACACTCGCTGGCTGGCCGCTGTTATTACTGTTACTGGCGGAAAAACTGCGTGAGCGCGGATGTTTCACGGTGGCAGATGTCTTGGCGCAGCGTTTTCCTGAACCGTCAGTACGCATCATGTCGGCCTGCAGCTCTTTACTGATCGTGGTGTGTTATTTGGTTGTACAGATGGTGGGTGCCGGCAAACTGATTGAATTAATGTTTGGCGTACCCTATCTGGAAGCGGTGCTGTCACTCGGGGTGCTGATGCTGGTTTATGTCGCCTTAGGCGGGATGCTGGCCACCACCTGGATGCAGATTATCAAAGCCGGTCTGATGCTAGGCTGTGGTCTAACGCTGGCGTTTGGCGTGCTGGCACAAAGTGATTTTAGTCTGGCGACACTCATGGCACGCACCGTCGCCACCTACCCTAGTGGTGGTGCAGTGCTGCAACCCAGCAAGGCCATGTCCAATCCGTGGGAAGTGATCTCGCTGGGAATGGGCTTGGTGCTGGGTCTGTTGGGATTACCACATGTGCTCATGCGCTTTTTCACCGTGACCGATGCACGGGCGGCACGGATTTCGGCCTGCTGGGCAACGGGCATCATTGCGTTGTTTTTTACGCTGAATGTAATTATCGGCGCCGGTGCCATTGTACTGGTGAGTAAAAATCCCTTATTTCTGGATCTGCATGGCAAATTGCTAGGTGGGGGCAACATGGCCGCACTGCATTTGGCACTGGCGATCGGCGGTTCCAGGTTCCAAGGGATAGTCGCCGCAGTGGTGTTTGCCTCGATTCTGGCAGTTGTGGCCGGATTGGCTATGGCTGGGGCCAGTACTTTGAGTCATGATTTGTACACCAACGTACTGAAACGCGGGCGCGTTGGTGAATCACAAGAGCTGAATGTGTCGCGCCTGGCGATCTTGGTGTTGGCTTTATGTGCGATCTTTTTATCGACCCTGTTTCAGCAACAGAATATTGCTGTTTTGTTGGGCCTCGCCTTTTCCATTGCTGCTAGCGGCCCGTTTCCGGTATTGCTGCTGACACTATTCTGGCCGGGTCTAACGGCACGTGGAGCGGTAGCCGGTGGGGTAATGGGGCTCGCAGGGGCGACGTTGATGATTATCTTGGGGCCAGCAGTATGGGTTGCCGTATTAGGGCATGCTCACCCTTTATTCCCTCTGGCCAATCCGGCGCTATGCTCGGTCAGTCTGGCCTTCTTCTCTGCATGGGCGGTTTCGCGCTTTACTTCTTAACTGGAGTCTGTCGATGTCTGTTTCCCCTTTCTTGCAGCAACTATCCAATTTGATTGGCCCGGCACATGTGCTGCAGGAGACCATCGACACCGACCCATTTTGTATCGATATGCGCCAACGCTACCACGGCAAACCACTGGCAGTGGCACTTCCTGGCTCGCGCGCCGAGGTGGCTGAGTTAGTACGGTTGGCACGCACGCATCATGTGGCATTGGTGCCGCAAGGGGGCAACACTTCAACCTGTGGCGCCGCCACCCCAGACGGCACGGGCGCATCACTGGTCGTCGGGCTACGTCGGCTGAATCGTGTCATCGAGGTGGATGCAGTAAACCACAGTATGACGCTAGAGGCCGGGGTAACGCTGGCAGCGGCACAACAGGCAGCGGCAGAGGCCAAGCGACTGTTTCCCCTATCGCTAGCCAGTGAAGGCAGTTGCCAGATTGGCGGCAATCTGTCGACCAATGCAGGTGGGCTAGCCGTTCTACGCTATGGAACCATGCGTGAATTAACCCTGGGGCTGGAGGTGGTGTTACCGGATGGACGGGTTCTCAATGCTTTGTCGGGACTACGCAAGGACACCAGTGGCCTGGATCTCAAGCAATTATTCATTGGGGCCGAAGGCCAATTGGGATTCATCACGGCCGCATCTCTCAAGTTGTTCGCTTTGCCCTCTGCGCGCGCTACCGCACTGATTGGCTTGTCTAGTATTGAACTTGCAATCGACTGGCTCAATGCACTGCAAGATCGTTTTGGTGATCGCCTGACAACATTTGAAATCATGTCAGGTCCGGCGATGGATTTGCTGCGTCATTACCAGGGCGAGCGGGTGCCGTTTTGCGCGCCTTGGACTGTGTTGCTGGAATTGTCTGATACCTGCGAGCAAGGCGTGCTTGAAGAACAATTGGTCAATTGGCTGGGGGAACGCGAAATAGTGGATGGCGTGATTGCGCAAAGTGAAACCGAGCGCCTCGCGCTATGGCAATTGCGTGAAGATATGTCCGAGATGCAAAAACGCCGTGGCCCTAGCATTAAACACGATATTGCCGTACCCAGCAGCGCGATTCCCACATTTTTGCAGCAAGCCGACCAGGCACTCAATGCAGCGTTCCCTGGCTGCAGCATTATGGCTTTTGGTCATGCTGGTGACGGCAATTTGCATTACAACATTTCATTTACCCGTCCGGGTAATCTCAACTTGTTTGATGATGAAGAGGCGGTCAACCGCATCGTCTATGACACGGTATATGGTTTGAATGGCACGCTGGCCGCTGAGCACGGCATTGGTCAGTTAAAAGCCCACTGGCTCAAGCGCTATAAAGATCCGCTCGCACTGGAACTGATGCACGGATTCAAAACCTTGCTAGACCCTGAGAATCTGATGAACCCCGGCAAATGGCTAACTGCTGACTGAGTGTTCGGTCAAGTTCTGGACTGGACGATAGCGCCAGAATCGCCTGGTAAGCATGGACTTCTTGGTTGATATCCGCCAACAGCTGTGGATCCACCCCGCGTGCGGCCTTCAATTTAAGGCGGTACTTGCGCAGATACTTTTGTGTCACGTCGCGAGGAATCGGTGAACCGGGATAGATTCTTTCCAGTTGCCCGACAAAAGCCTGCACTACACGACGGTTTGCCCCTTCAATCCGCTCCGAGGCATGGCACACCACGCGCAGCTTACTGATAACCGGCAGGCGCCCAAGAAGAACCAGTGCGCGATCGCTCAACGGTATCGTAGCTCGACATAGTTCGCCGCCTTCTGTCAGCGCAAGACGCTCGGTGGGATGCACCGAGGTCAAGAATGACTTGATGGTATTATCTTTGCTCATGATCCTGGCCCATATCTTAATTGCGCCATTCTGAGGGCTAACGCATAGGCTGACTTGCAAAAAACGCTTATCCGACAGTCTATCCTGTCGGAAAAAAAGCCGGCAGTCCTGTGACAGAACGCCGGCTTGGTTCTTACGCTAGCAAGTTTAAAGCTTGAAGCGTCCAAATGCGTTTTGCATTTGCTGTGCAGCACTTGCGAGTTGATTCAGCTCTTCGCTTACGCTTTGCAAACGGCCATCATTTTCAAGGATCCGACCGTTGATGTTTTCAGTACTTTGCGCAATCAAGGTACTTGCATTGTGCTGTTCAGTGGTGGAATGCGAAATTTCATGCATCTTGTCAACCACTTGATCCATTGACTTGCGGATCACCTCAATCCCACTCACCGCTTCTCGCGTTAATTGCACGCCTTCGTCTACCGCACCAACCGTTTGATTCATATCGGTCACAGCACGGCCGGTTTCTTGGCGAATCGCATCCACCATGCTGCTGATGCCTAAGGTGGCTTGCGCAGTCCGCTCAGCCAGTTTACGCACTTCGTCGGCAACCACGGCAAAGCCGCGCCCATGTTCGCCAGCGCGGGCAGCCTCGATCGCAGCGTTCAAGGCCAGCAGATTGGTCTGGTCGGCAATATCGCGAATCACATTGGTGATACCACTAATTTCTTGTGATCGCTTATCAAGCGAATCCAACATGCTTTCCAGCCCACGCACTGCGGATACGGTGCTCTCCATACCCGTCGACAGTTGACTGATATTCTGGGCATTTTCACCCAGGCGGGTTTCAGTATCCACAACCAGATCGTCGGCTTGATGCGCACTTTCTGCGATGTGCGAAATGCTGACGGTAATCTGCTCCAGGGTGGCGGCATTCGACGACGATACGTCTGACATCGCGCGCGAACTATCTGCGACCCCCGACACCAGTGTGCTAACCTGATTCACGCCACCAATCAGGCCTGTGGCATCGGTACGCAAGCTACTGAACATGCTATGTAGCCGGGCAACAAACTGGTTAAAGGCATGCGCAGTTTCAGCGATTTCTTCTGCCCCATCTTCTGCCAGGCGCAGCGTCAAATCGCCTTCACCCTTGGCAACTTCAGTCATTGCATCCTTTAGCTGCATTAAACCAGTAAACATCCGGTTAATCACGAAACTGGCCACCGGAACCATCAAGATGAATACCAGCGCCATCAAACCAAACAAGGTGTACAGCAAGGTGTGTAGCGGAGCCAACACCTGGCCTTTATCGACGGCCATGCAGATATACCAGTCAGTTCCTGGCACGGGAACCGCTTGCCACAGCTCTTCAGAGCCATCAATTACGGCATCCTGCAATGGATCAAGTTTTGATGCGGCATCAACTGTTTCTGAGGTCAGCGTTGGAGCGATGCTGGTCAGTGGCTTCATAGTGAGTTCTGGTTTGGGGTGGCCAATCAGATTGCCTGCGCGGTTGATGATAAACATGTAGCCACCCGCTCGCACTTTGGCGCTCAATACGTCACGCACTAGATCTTCTGCAAATACGTCTCCCGCCACCACCCCGGCAAACTTGCCGCCAGAATTAAATGGCACTGCGACGGTCATGGTTAGTTTTTTGGTTTCTGCATCCACATACGGAGCAGTCAAGGTCACGCGGTTATTGGCTTTGGTATCGGAATACCACGGCCGATTAGCGGCTTTGTAATCTGCTGGCGGCTGCCAGTTATTATTAAATAGTGCCTTGCGGCCATCTTCAAATCCGGCATACACCCCCCCGCCAAAGTGCCCGCCCTTCGCCGTTTGATCCAGATAAGGGATGGCATCGGGACGATTCACATTCGCCACTTGGGCGCTGACTAGACTGATTTTTTCACCAATCCAGTTTTTAACCAGGGTTTGCTGACCATATAAAGTGGCATTGAACTCGTTGTTCAGGCCATCCATGATCTGGCTTTTCATCTGGAAGTAAGCCAGTGACACCAGCACCAGCCCAAAAATCGCCATTAACAAGGCATTGAGTACGATTAGACGACTGCGGAGAGACTTCAACATTACAAAAACATTCCTATTTGGTATGCCAGGCTACTGAAGAGGTCTGACGGGAGATTGGACCCTCTGAAACAAAGCTGCACGGGGCGAAACCCGGCAGATTCAAAGCCAAGTAGCTTATCATTGAAACGCTGTTTTTTAACATTTGGTTTATAGCGGGAGCATTCTACTTGATGTAAATCAAACCAGGAAGCATATTGCTCTGACCTGACGCAATATGTTTTTTTTCAAGTGGAGAACAGATTATTCGTTTTGGGTAACAAAAAACCGGGCGCCTGATGGCCACCCGGTTTTGTTCAATTGAAACAATCAGATCAGAGCTTGAAGCGCCCAAACGCGTCTTGCATTTGCTGTGCAGCACGCGCCAGATTGCCGAGTTCTTCGCTCACGCTTTGCAAACGGCCGTCGTTTTCAATAATCCGGCCATTAATATTTTCAGTACTTTGCGCAATCAAGTTGCTGGCATTGTGCTGTTCAGTGGTTGAGTGAGCAATTTCATGCATCTTGTCGACCACTTGATCCATCGACTTGCGAATCACGTCCAGGCCGGTCACTGCGTCCCGCGTCAGTTGCACGCCTTCGTCTACAGCACCAACGGTCTGATTCATGTCGGAAACCGCACGGCCAGTCTCTTGGCGAATCGCATCCACCATACTGGTAATACCCAGCGTAGCTTGCGCAGTACGTTCGGCCAGTTTGCGTACTTCATCGGCCACCACGGCAAAGCCGCGGCCTTGTTCCCCGGCACGCGCAGCTTCAATGGCCGCATTCAATGCCAACAGATTGGTCTGGTCGGCAATATCGCGAATCACATTGGTAATACCACTAATTTCTTGTGATCGCTTATCGAGCGAGCCCAACATGCTTTCCAGCCCACGCACTGCGGTCACGGTACTTTCCATACCGGTCGACAGCTGGCCAATATTCTTTGCATTGTCGCCCAAGCGCGCTTCTGTCGTATTAACCAATTCATCGGCCTGATTGGCGCTTTCAGCAATATGCGAAATGCTGACGGTAATTTCTTCCAGGGTCGCGGCGTTGGACGATGACACATCCGACATTTCACGCGAGCTGTCTGCAACGCCCGATACCAGAGTGCTCACCTGCTGCACCCCACCAATCAGCGACGAGGCATCGGTACGCAAGTTACTGAACATGGTTTGCAAACGCGCAGCAAACTGGTTGAAGGCATGTGCAGTCTCGGCAATTTCTTCTGCCCCACTCTCATCCAGGCGTAGCGTCAGATCCCCTTCTCCATGTGCTACTTCAGTCATCGCACTCTTCAGGTGCATCAGACCAGACAGCATGCGATTAATCACATAGCTCGCCACTGGAACCATCAAGATGAACACCAGGGCCATCAAACCAAACAGGGTGTATAGCAGGGTATGCAATGGGGCCAGGGCTTGTCCCTTGTCGACCGCCATGCAAATGTACCAATCCGAGCCAGGCACAGAGACGGCTTGCCATAGTACTGGAGAACCATCGATAACCGCGTCTTGCAATGGGTCAACCTTGGTTGCAGCATCAATGGCATCTGGAGTCAGATCAGGATCAATGCTGGACAACGACTTCATCGTCAGTTCTGGCTTAGGGTGACCAATCAGATGACCGGCACGATTGACGATAAACATGTAACCACCAGCACGCACTTTGGCGCTCAACACTTCTTTCACCAAGTCTTGCGCAAATACGTCGCCAGCCACGACCCCGGCGAACTTACCGCCAGTGGTAAATGGCACCGCAAAGGTCATGGTCAGTTTCTTGGTTTCAGCATCAATATAGGGTTCAGTCAACGTAACACGATTGTTGGCTTTGGCCTGCACGTACCAAGGACGATCAGTCGCCTTGTAATCTGCTGGCGGCTGCCAGTTGTCGTTAAAAATTGCTTTGCGACCATCTTCAAAACCGGCATACACCCCACCGCCAAAGTGTCCACCCTTCGCTGCCTGCGCTAAAAATGGAATTGCATCGGGTCGATTAACGATGCTGACCTGTGCTGAGACTTGGCTGACTTTCTCATTAATCCAGGTTTTTACCAGCGTTTGCTGGCCATACAGCACCGCATTAAATTCGTTATTCAAACCAGCCATGATTTCAGTTTTCATCTGGAAATACGCCAGTGAAACCAGAACCAGACCAAAAATCGCCATCAATAATGCATTGAGTACAATCAGCCGACTTCTTAAAGATTTCAACATTGCAAAGCATTCCTTTCGGACAGCGTCGTCTCTCTAAGCATGGAGACTTTTGGCGCAATGACCATTAATTTGAAACCAAGATGGGTAGGTTCGGCTCTATTTTATAAGAAATTTAGGCTAATCTAATAGTTATTTTTTGATTTCACTGAACTTCACATAACTAATTGAGCTTACTCAGTCGAATATGCCGATGAGGCATGACGTGGCAATTTATAATGCGCAAGAATTTAGGGGGGAAACAACAGGTAATGCCCAGATGAGTTAAAAGCCCCCCACCACTTCCGTGGCAGGGGTCAACACGAGGATGAGGTGTTTCGGACACCTCGAGGGGCTAACTTCACTAAGGTGTATCTTCCCTAGTGAACTCCTGCGCATACTCCAACCAAACTGGACTACACGCTTGGATCTGCTAGTCGCCTGTAATTTAGTGCAAAAACTCCAAATTGTCTATTGGCTGACACGAACCTTATCATTTAGGTTGGCCAGTGGTAGTCACGCAGTCGTTCGCGCAATTTCACTTTTTGCAGTTTGCCGGTACCGGTGTGCGGTAACTCGTCAACAAAGATCACATCATCCGGCATTGACCATTTGGCGATCTTTCCTTGGTAAAAATCCAACAGCTCACTGCGCGAAGCCTCTGAACCTGGCTTGAGCACCACCACCATGATCGGACGCTCATCCCACTTGGGATGCGCCACACCAACCGCAGCGGCTTCCGCCACCGCTGGATGCCCCATCATGATGTTTTCCAACTCGATGGAGCTGATCCATTCACCTCCCGATTTAATCACGTCCTTGGTGCGGTCGGTAATACGCATATAGCCGTCGGCATCCAGCGTAGCGACGTCGCCTGTATCAAACCAGCCATCCGAGGTATGAGCGGCATCCAGCTCGCAACGGAAATAGTGCGCCACCACCCAGGGTCCACGTACTTGCAGGTTACCGAATGAAACGCCGTCATGTGGCAAGGTCTGCCCACGGTCGTCGACAATGCGCATCTCAACCCCAAACAGGGGCCGCCCTTGCGAGGATTGGATGCGGCGCATATCCACTGGAGAGTAATCATGATGCTTGAGTTTTGGCGTACTGGTCGTCCCACAAGGGGACATTTCCGTCATGCCCCACAACTGACGCAGTTCAACCCCCATCGCCGCTAACTGCTCAATCATACTGTCCGGCGCAGCCGACCCACCGACAATCACCCGCTCCAGACTGGGTAGATGTAAGTGGTTCTTCTCGCAATGTTGTAACAAGCTAAGCCACACGGTCGGTACACCGGCCGTCATGGTGACCTGCTCACTATCGATTAACTGATACAGGCTGATCGCATCCAGTTTTGGGCCTGGCAACACCAGCTTGGCACCATTCATTGCACAGCTATAAGGCAAGCCCCAGCCATTGACATGGAACATTGGCACTACGGGTAGGACGCACGCGCGCGCTGAAACATGCAGGGCATCGGGAAGAGAGCTAGAGTAGGCGTGCAGTACGGTCGAGCGATGGGAATACAACACACCTTTTGGAAAACCGGTGGTTCCAGAGGTGTAACACAGGCTAGAAGCCGTCTGTTCGTCAAATTGTGGCCAGTCGTACTGGTCACTATGGCTACTGACTAAATCTTCATAGCACAGCAAGTTTGAAAGGCTGGTCTCGTGTGGCATTTGGTCGCGCGCGCACAGCATGACATAGGTGCCAACACTCAATAGCTCAGGTGCCAGTTGCTCGACCATCGCCAAAAAACTGGTCTCAAATAACAACACTCCGTCAGCTGCATGGTTAATGATGTAGCTGATTTGCTCACCAAACAAACGATGATTAACGGTGTGACAAATCGCCCCCATGCCGGAGATGGCGTAATAAGCCTCCAGATGCCGATGGCCATTCCAGGCCAAAGTGCCGACACATTGCCCAGGGCGAACCCCAAGCGCCTCCAGCGCATTGGCTAGTTGACGGGAACGACGCGCGGCATCAAGCCAGGTATATCGGTGAATCGGACCTTCTACGCTCCGAGAAACAATTTCAGCATCGCCATGGTAACGCTCGGCATGCTGGATTAAGTTCGATATCAGCAAGGGCTGATCCATCATTTGGCCATGAAGCATCTCTCTCCCTCTAGTCGCTATACGCGGCAATGCCCACGTCATGAAGAGAGACTAAAACAACCCCGAGTATTTACTCAAATCATTTTTAACAATGACAAAGTCATTGCCGATGCAAAAATGTAACCAGCAATGAGAAATCAGTCATTCACCGGTTTTTTAGCCAACATGCGTTGCAGGGTGCGCCTATGCATATTTAAGGCGCGCGCTGTAGCTGAAATATTGCCATTATGCTCACTCAGAACCCGCTGCAGATGCTCCCAACTCATGCGCCGCAGCGACATCGGCCGAGCACTCAAAGCTAATTCCGGATCGGGTTCTACACTGGCAAATGCCTGCAGAATTTCATCCACCGAGGCCGGCTTGGCCAGATACTGAACCGCCCCCAATTTGGTTGCCTCGACGGCGGTCGCAATACTGGCATACCCGGTCAAGACCACCACCGCACTCTTGGGGCTTTTCTGACGCAACAACGGTAGCAACTTGAGTCCACTATCGCCCCCCAGGTTCAGGTCCAACACAATGCGCTCGATACCTGCATCCACAGCTTGCAACGCGGCTTGGGCTGAATGCGCAAGCGTGACCTCAAACCCACGTCGGGTCAGCGCCCGTGCCAACACTCCGACAAACACCTCATCATCGTCTATCAGCAACATGTTCATGCTTTATCCTCAATAAGTGGCAGGGTAATCTGGGCACGGACACCACCACTGACCCGGTTGTAGAGTGTCAGGCTGCCACCAAGACGTGCCAGTGTGGCATGCGACAGCATGACCCCCAATCCCATGCCAGCGGCTTTCCCCGAGGGAAGATGGGTCAAGCCAGCGGCTGCCAGCTGCGACTCGGTCAGCCCGCCCTCTCGATTGACAATATCCAGTCTCAGGCAGCCTTCGGCATACTCAGCACTCACCGCCACCACGCCGCCCCCCGCCTCGGCGGCATTGTTGATCAAGTTAAACAGCGCGGGCCAGAACGAACTATCCAGCCACACCCAGAATTCAGAAGAATCGGGAGGCTGCCACTCCAGGGTCACATCTGGGCGCAAGGCCCGCCAGCCATGCAGGCGTTCGGTCAAGGTAGAAAACAAAGGCTGTCGTACCGGGCCAGTTTGTGCTTCAAGCTTCAATCGGGTCAGCGCCTCGCGGCACACACCCAACTGACCTTGCATCAGCGTCCAATCTGCAGGCGTCAGCTGAGTCGTGTTGGCCTCGCGGTATTCGTCAACCAATAGCGTTAAGGTATTTAACGGCGTTGACAGGGCATGCGCCGCCACTGCCGCCTGCATACCCAGTGCAACTAATTGCTCGTCGCGCATCTGGGTTTCGCGCGCGCTAGCCAGTTGGTCATCCAGCACGGAGAGTTGACGTGACAAGTAAGAGATAAACCCGGTCATGAGTAACGCGGACAAGGCAAAGGTAAACCACATTCCCAGTTGATGCGCCTGAAACGCATAAGCAGCATCTTGTTGCGCCAGCGGCCAGGGGAAATGCCAATAAAATAATAAGCCATAGACCAGCAGCGAAACGAGGGTAATTCCCCAGGCAAAGAGTCCAGGGCTGAGTAAGGCGGCAAACAGTACCGGAGGGAGATAGAGCGAGGCGAGTGGGTTGGCTGCGCCACCACTAAATACCAGTACTTCACTTAAGGCCAGCACGTCGGCCAACAGTCCGGCGCGCAGTAGCCATAATGGCGAGTGATGGTGACTGCGCAGAATCTGCAAGCCCAGATTAATTAGCGCCAGAGTCATCAGTGACTGAATCAGTAACGGCCAGGCTAATTGCAAGCGCACCGCAGCCGAGACCAGTAGCAGGCAAACACTGAGTGACAGCATGCCCCAGCGCAATAATCCTAGCCGCCGCTCGGCGCGGGCCAGATCGACGCGTTCAACAGGAAAGGGAAGGGGGTTTTCTTGCATCTGACTACTGTAGCACTCGCTCTGAGTTTGGGTCACGGCAACAGGCGGGCACAGAACCCTCCCTCAGGTCGGTTTTCAAGTTCTAAACGCAATTGATGCAAGCTGGCAATGCGTTCCACAATCGACAACCCTAGGCCACTGCCGGTTTCAGCCTGCCCTGGTGGGCGGAAAAACCGTTGCCTAATGCTGCCAAGCCATTCTTCCTCTACTCCTGGCCCATTGTCGAGCACAGCAATCGAGCCGCGCGCGCATTCTAGCGTCACGCTGCCGCCAGAGGGGGTATAGCGCAGGGCGTTTTCAAGCAGATTGCGCAACATCAGGGTCAACAGCGTTTCGTCACCACAGAGCGGTAGAACACTAGCGGCTTCGTCAACCCAGACCACATTCAGCGCGGTGTTGCGCTGCGATGCAAATGGCGCCATGTCTTGAATTACGCGCTCACAGATCGCGTGCCAGCTGACCGGCTGAGCGGACTTGAGCCCATCCATCGGGTCCAGCCGTGACAATGCCAACAACTGATCGACCAACCGGGTACCACGCTCAACCCCAATCCCTAAGTTTGTCAGCGCGCGCGCCAGGATGGCAGGGTCTTGGGCTAACTGCGCGACTTCAGCCTGAACCCTTAGCGCCGCCAGTGGGGTACGCAATTCATGCGCAGCATCAGCAGTAAAGCGACGCTCGCGTTCCAAGGTGCCGGTTACCCGTTCAAACAACTGATTGAGCGCCTGAATCAGCGGCTCAGCCTCGGCTGGCACCGGATCAAGAATAGGACTGCGATCATCCGCTCGCCGCTTGGACAGGCGTTCGGCCAAACGATTTAATGGCGCAAGGCCACGACGCACAGCAATCACCAGCGCCAACAATAGCAACGGCAACGGGATCAGCCAAGCCAACAACTGGCTACTCACAACTTGCCAAGCCATTTCGCGCCGCATCGAGGTTTTCTGTCCCACCACCACCGTACGCTGCCCCTCGCGGCTCTTTAAGTAAAAAACCCGCCAAACATCCTGCTTAGTTTCGAACAGGGAGAACCCCTGACGCCCGGGCCCTGGCGTAAAGGCCGAAGCAGGGCCATCGTTCAGTATCAGGGTGCCATCTTGATTCCAGACGGCCTGGGTCAAACTAAAGTCATCGGAATCGCCATCATGTCGACGCGCGCCTTCGCGCCATTTAGATCCTTTATGCCGCTTAACTTCACCACGCCATGGATGTACAGAATCAGAGTGCTGGCCATAAGCAGGTTTGCTGTCCTGCCAAGGTCCCTCTTTGGTGCTGTCGGTACTCTGGTAGTCCTCTTCTAAAGGGGGGTGATTTCTGATCAACTGTCGGGCCATCAACACGAGTTGGCCATCATACAATTCGTTGACCTCGCCATAGGTTTGATACAAGGCCACAGCGGTGGCCAGCAGCCACAATACCGGAGCGGTGAGCACCAGGGCTAAGACAATGCGACGCTCCAGACTGCGAGCCCTCATGCTTTGCTGCCCAGGGTATAACCAATACCACGCACGGTCAGAATAAAGCGTCGTCCAAGTTTTTTGCGCAGGTGATGGATATGCACTTCAATCGCGTTACTTTCTAGATCGCGATCCCAGCTGTAGAGCTTTTCTTCGATCAGTTCGCGCGGTAGCACCCGCCCTTTATTCAGTAGCAGTATTTCGAGAATCGCCAGTTCGCGTGCAGTTAGATCCAAGGGTTCATCATGCAAAAAAGCCCGTCTGGCAGCGGGATCCAGCCGCACGGACTGATGCTCCAGACACTGGCTGGTCTGTCCCTGACTTCTGCGCAGCATGGCGCGCAAGCGCGCTGCAACTTCGGCCAAGGCAAACGGTTTGATCAGGTAATCGTCCGCACCCGCATTCAGTCCGGCGACCCGCTCGCTAATTGCATCACGCGCGGTAAGCACCAGAACCGGCACGGTATGACCACGGCTACGCCAAGCGGCCAGAATATCCATGCCGTCAATGCCAGGCAGGCCAAGATCGAGCACGACGCCATCATAGGGAGCGCAGTCAAGCGCGGCCATGCCATCTTTGCCACTACGCAACCAGTCAACAGCAAAACCAAGCTGGGTCAGACCCACTTTAAGTCCGTCACCGATCAATTCGTCGTCTTCTACCACCAGAATACGCATCCGTCTGCTCCTGATTTGCCGTTTATGACTTGGCTGTTTTCTGTTTTATCCCCGTCACCATGGCGCGCACCAGATTCACTTTTGTCAGCCGACTCATGGCCACGGCCGCTGCCACATGCAAACCAACACATAACATCATGAAATTGGCGATCCCTTCATGCAACTGTTTCACCCATTCCACCTCATAAAACTGGTCAGTTCCCATCATCCAACCTGTCACCCCTAATGAAAGCACCAGCATCAGTAACGCCAGCATCATCAAAGCACCAAGAGGATTATGCCCGAGATATTGATCTGGGTGCCCGGCGCGTACTTCGCGTATATGACGCCGAATCTTGGTCGGAGTCGGAAAAAAGTCGGAAAACCGAGCGTAGCGTGTGCCGACAAACCCCCAGATAATCCGGAGTAAGACCAGAGAGCACGCCAGATAGCCAGTGTAGCGATGCGGGACCTCTCCGGCCTCCAGTAGAAAAAAATTGGCAAACACACATAAGGCCAGTGTCCAGTGAAACACCCGAACAACCGGATCCCAAACTTTTTGTGGCTGATTCATCTTGTATGACTCCCCCAGTTTTAAATCTCGAAATAGTTTTTGCTTGGCTTATTAAGCGAGCATTAGACACGTACCGACTTAATTCCAGCTTAAGTACCTTAGGGAGCCGCTGAATAAGTTCTAACGCGTTAATTTCACTGGCATGTCATTAAATGCTCACAGAGCTGTCACAGTCTGAAGGCACCATAGTCTCGTCATTACCGCCGGGGACTGCCATGCAGCGCGAAGACCTTGATCTGGCTAACAATCACTTCCGTAGCATCTGGATCTCGGACGTTCACCTTGGTACGGCTGGCTGCCGCGCTGAGCATCTATTAGATTTTCTGCGCCACAACGACTCCGACTATCTTTATCTAGTCGGAGACATTGTCGATGGCTGGCAGATGCGCAAATCCTGGTTCTGGAAGCAAAGCCATAACGATGTGATCCAAAAGGTGTTACGCAAAGCACGCAAAGGAACACGGGTGGTTTATATCCCAGGGAATCATGACGAAGCAGTACGCCAATATGCGGGCATGGATTTTGGTGGGATTGCGATTCGCATGGAAGCGGAGCACTGGACCGCTGACGGCAAACGGCTCTTGGTGATCCATGGAGATCAGTTTGATGGCGTGATCCAGTATGCAAAATGGTTGGCCTACTTAGGCGATTCTCTCTACACCGCCATTTTGCAACTGAATCGCGGCTATAACTGGTGGCGCGCAAAACTAGGTCTACCTTACTGGTCGCTGTCGCAATATTTGAAACACAAGGTCAAAAATGCGGTGAATTTCATTAGTGACTTTGAACGCATTTTGGCTACCGAAGCACGCCATCGGGGGTTTGATGGCGTAGTTTGCGGCCATATTCACAAAGCCGAAGTCAAACAAATGGACGGGATGCTATATGGCAATAGTGGTGATTGGGTAGAAAGCCTTTCGGCGCTGGTTGAAGAAGCGGATGGGACTCTGTCGGTCATCTATTGGACCGAGATTCTCTCGGCCCCAGAGGCTCAGCCGATTATGCGTGAACCGTTACAGGAGAAAGCATGCGCATCCTGATTGTCACTGACGCGTGGAAACCCCAGGTAAATGGGGTAGTTCGCACCTTGACCGAAACCATTCGCGAACTGGAAGGATTTGGTCATCAGGTGGAGATGATTACCCCGCTAGACTTTACGACCCTGCCATGCCCTACCTATCCTGATATCCGTCTGTCGCTGCTTCCCTTTAGCAAAGTTTGCTCGATGATTCGCGCATTTCAACCAGAAGCGATTCATATAGCAACCGAAGGTCCACTTGGCCTCGCTGCCCGACGCTATTGTCTACGCCATAAAGTAGCGTTTACTACCGCCTACCACACACGTTTCCCTGAATATATTCAGGCCCGTACCCACCTACCGCTAGCGATCAGCTACGCTTGGATGCGGCGTTTTCACAATGCCTCCAGCGCGGTGATGGCACCTACCCAGTCAATCGTAACTGCACTGAAGGCGCGGGGATTCAATAATGTGGTGCTATGGAGTCGCGGCGTCGACACTACCCTCTTCTCGCCAGGGCCGCGCGAGCGACTTGAGGAGTCCGCGCCGCCGCGTTTTGTGTATATCGGTCGAGTCGCTGTAGAAAAAAATATAGAAGCTTTTTTGAAACTGGATCTGCCTGGCAGCAAATGGGTGGTTGGTGACGGCCCCCTGATGGCACGTCTGCAAAAGGCCTACCCCGAGGTGTACTTTGCCGGAATTTTTCCTCAAGCTGAGCTGGCACGTTTTTACCGCGCCGCTGACGTATTTGTATTCCCTAGTTTGACCGATACCTTTGGCTTAGTCCTTTTGGAAGCCATGGCCTGTGGGACCCCGGTCGCGGCATACCCGGTGGCTGGACCGTTAGATGTAGTTGGCAATAGTGGTGCAGGTGTACTGGATCAAGACTTAAAACAGGCGTGTATCAAGGCAATGCAACTCGACCGGACACATGTGCGTCAGATTGCTGAAGGGTTCTCCTGGCAGGCGGCAGCGCGCCAATTTGAACAACACTTACATCCTAATGGCAAGCTTGCACTCGCGGCCCCCTGCTGCGATGCCCCCTTAAAAAATATTTAATAAAATTCTTGCCACTCAAAAATGGCATTCTATACTTTGAATATATAACAGCAGGGAGGTAATGCATGCAATATTGGCGCTTACTCGGCTGCAAGCCACTCCCATCTGTGTTCTCAGTAGAACGAGTTTGAGACACTGGACGCATCATTCGCGATGCAGGCTATGTTGGCAGCCGAAAGCCAGCAGAACAGACGTTAATGTAGGCATCAACAACTTCGGGTCACCCCGACTTAGCCCGTAATGGGTTCAAATGCTCTTGGGTGCTACACCCTACGGAGTATGAGTTGAGTGTTATAACGCTGCGCCTGCAGCATCGGTCTTTTCTTGTGTAGTTGCCACCTGGTGGTACAAGCAGTTGTTGTACCGTTTGTAATGGTAAACTTACTTTGTCTTCAACTAGAGGGCGCATCCTTTTGGATCGCCCTCTTTCGTTTGTCCCTTCCAGCTAGTAGACTAACGCCTTATGGCTGATTCATAGTTAAGCATCTGACATGAATTTTTCTACTGCAGAATATTTTTTGCGTGCATTATAACCGTTTATTTTCAATGGCTTCTGGTACTATTAGCGCGTAAATGTGATTGATTATCATATAGCGCTTATCTGTATCATTGAGACGCATCTATTCTATCGCAGTGCAATATTCATCGGTAGAATGAACCCTCCCCTTGTTCAATATTAGATCTGGCATATGGCGACCCTGACCTCTGAACGCGTATTAAGTGTCCATCATTGGAACGATACCTTATTTAGCTTTACCACCACGCGCGACCCTGGCTTGCGCTTTATTAACGGTCAGTTCGTGATGATTGGACTGGAAGTCAACGGCCGCCCACTCATCCGTGCCTACAGTATCGTCAGCGCTAATTGGGAAGAAAACCTGGAATTTTTCAGTATCAAAGTTCCAGACGGCCCTCTGACTTCGCGCTTGCAGCACCTGAAGGTCGGTGACGACATTATTGTCAGCGGCAAACCCACGGGTACCTTGGTTCAGGACAATCTACTGCCGGGTAAACATCTGTATCTGTTCTCTACCGGCACCGGGCTGGCCCCGTTCATGAGTATCATTAAGGACCCAGAGGTCTATGATCGCTACGATAAGATCGTACTGATCCATGGCGTACGCTGGGTCAGTGAACTAGCTTACGAAGACTTCATTAGCAATGAATTGCCGAAAAATGAGTTTTTTGGTGATGTAGTGCGTGAAAAACTGATTTACTACCCAACCGTTACCCGCGATCCCTTCCGTAATCAAGGGCGACTGACCGACCTGATTACCAGCGGTAAATTAGCCGCCGATATTGGACTGCCGCAGCTCAATGTTGAAACGGACCGAGCGCTAATGTGTGGTAGCCCGCATATGCTGCGTGATACCTGCATCATTCTGGACAATCTCGGATTTAAAGAGTCGCCGCGTATGGGCGAACCAGGGCATTACGCTATTGAACGTGCCTTTGTAGAAAAATAACCGGCGGATCCAATAATAAAAAGCCACCAGAAGGGGTAATCTTCCGGTGGCTTTTTTGTATCGATAACGCAGAGGGGCGTGCGACCCATTATTTTCGAGCGACCTCAACCACCTGATACACACCACCAAACACCGTGCGTTTTTTCCAGGTAAATGCAGCGGCATCGCTGGCGTACTCACTGATTTCATGCTTCCACAGCGAGCAGGCGAAGGGCTCAAGCCAAGTATTGACGCCTAGTAAGAGCCAGCCAATTGGGTTCCACCGAGCAGGTCGATGATAATCGACAAACAAGGCGCGGCCATGTTCTGGGACTTGACGCAGCATATTGTCGACGATGCAGCGTTTCTTATCATCTGGCACTTCATGCAACAAGAAGAAGCTGGTGATCAGATCGTAGGTTTCATCTGCCTCATGGGTCGCGGCATCTGCCTGCGTCACACGTGCCTGGGCCAGTCCTTGCAATTTACGCGTGGCATGCACAATCTGAACCGGAGTGATATCGGTCAGATCAAACAGCCCAGATGCGCCGACTTTATCTGCAACGCGACGTACTAAATCGCCATAGACATGCGCAACCTGCCAAACTTTCATTCCCGGCCGGACTTGATTTAAAAAAGCACGCATGAGTCGCTGATCGTTGCCGAACAGTAACACGCGTACAACCAGGTTGCGATCGAGAAAAGCGGCGTGCCTAGGATTGACGTAAGCCCAGTCATACACTTCAAGCATGTAGTCAGGCACGTCTTGATAATAAAATTCGTCGCTAAGCTCAGGTGGATTGCGAGTCATCATATCCTGTCTTGGTTGATTGATTTTATTCGGTCAGGGTTAACACCACCGGAGCATGATCCGATGGGCGCTCCCAAGAGCGAGGCGTCTTGTCAATAATACAAGTTTGTGCGCATGCAACGAGGGCATCTCCGATCAGAATATGATCGATGCGCATACCACGATTGCGGCGGAACATTGCCGCTCGGTAATCCCACCAACTGTACTCAACCACGCTGGGGTTTAAATGGCGGAAACTGTCCGTCATTCCCAGCGCTATCAGTTGTTGAAACATCTCACGCTCAGGAACTGAACACAGTACTTTATCTTTCCAGGCGTCTGGATCATAAACATCCAGATCTTCTGGGGCTATGTTGTAGTCACCAAGCAGCAGGACTTTACCCTGATGCTGTGACAGCTCCTGTGCGACGTAGTCGCGTAGCCGTGATAACCATTCAAGTTTGTACTGATACTTGTCTGAATCTAGCGACTCACCATTAACAAAATAGGCACAGATCACCCGCAAGCCGCCAACAGTAGCAGCAATCACACGACGCTGCGGATCATCATAGCCGGGAATCCCACAGACTACTTGCTGTGGCACATGAGGCTCACGCGCCACAATAGCCACGCCGTTATACGTTTTCTGACCAAACCAAGTCGCGTGATACCCCATGGCCGCAAACTCAGCCTCAGGGAAAAACGGTTGGTCCAGTTTCAATTCTTGCAAGCACAGTGCATCCACCGGATGCGCCTCAAGCCAGGTCAACACTTGAGGCAGGCGTACTTTCAGTGAATTAACATTCCAGGTTGCAAACTCCATGACTCTCCATATTCTGCAAAGGCGGGCGCGACATGTTTGGCATGATGCATGATCATTGCCACAGGACTCAAGTCTGCTTTGGAATAAAGTGTGCCGCCTGAAAATATAGTAAAGCTGTTTATGCTATTTTTTGCCACCCCAATATATCCCAGCCAGAACCACCCCGGCCCCAGCGATCTGCAATACCCCTAGCGATTCACTAAAAATTCCCCAGGCTAGTAATGCAGACACCACGGGTTGCATCAGCAAGAGCAATGAGGCGGTTGCTGCAGGCAGTTTGGCAAACCCCTTACCGACCAAGCCCTGCCCAGCACAATGGACTAGTAGCGCCATACAACCAAGAGCCACCCATGCCATCCAGCCATGAGGCCAGAAAGCCGCAGACGACAGCAACATCAATGGCACCAAGGTGACCGTAGCGGCAAGACCGCTGGCCAGCATGATGCGCGGAAACGCACCACGACGTAATGCCTGCTGTAATGCCAAAAAATAAGCGGCATACAGCAACGCCCCAACCAAGGCCACCGCGTGGCCCATCAGTAAACGGCTGTTATGAATACTGGCTAAGCCACCGCCTTCACCGACAATCAACAGCACCGTGCCAAGAACAGCAAGCAGCATGCCAATAGCCAGCTTGTTTGACGGACGCTCCCCCATAACCAGCCAAGCAAATAGGGTGATAAATAAGGGTGCAAGACTATCGATCAGGGAGGCATTTGCTACGCTGATCAAACTGAGAGACTGGTTCCACAGAACGAGATTTAATGCCAGAAATACGCCAGACAGCCATGCCCAGAACCGGCCACACCAAGAGCAATCTAATGGCTCGCCACTATGCACCCTGGGCAATAGCAATAAGACCAGCACCGGCTGAGCAAGCAGCAAACGGTAAAAAGCAGCAGCAACGGGGCCCACATCCGCAATCCGCACCAATACTGGTGAAAACGCCAGACAAAAGATGCCAACCGTTAGCTGTACAAGCGCACGAGAAGGAGTGACTGACATACTGAGGGAGGCCATGAACCGATGCCGCGCATAATATAATGATTTTATTATACATAGGCCTTAATTCTGCGTGCGACACCGCCGTTCATCTCTGCGGCAAAAAAAACCCCACAATCTCCTGCTGCAAACCACCATTTTTACCACACAGATTATCACAATGCGTATATTAGCCAATACAGATAATATTCGATATTTTTGTTATTTATCATTGCGTTACATAGCTAAATGTCAACATATTATACATTGCATACAATATGCAAAAGTACTTTGACATAAAAAAATCATAATTCAGGTTGTCAGACAATCGGGCGGTTCCTACAATCAAATTGTCTTCGTAACCGGTAAATCCATTATGTCAGTGCCACCACGTTCTAATCGTTCAGCAAAACCTTTGTGCCCTACCCAGAACCCTAACCGCTCGACTTTGGTGCCTATCATGCCAGAGTTCTCAGTTCCTACTCCTTCGTTCAACCAGCGTCCAGACTATGGCGCTCGCAACACCCAATCCAAAAAAATCTGAGTTCCCATTCTGCGCGTCCTAAGCCTGCCCCCTAAGCAGTTAACCCGGCAAAGGCTTGGACAGCGCGGAGTTTCATCTTCCCCTTGTTGGTACTGAGTCAATTTCTTCTATTTTTCAAACGCTCAACTATTAATTCATTTATCATATCCATAGCCTGATGCGCGGCGTTATGCCCTCACTCGACAAGAAGAGATGGAATGATCATGAACCACAAAAAACTATTCGCAATCCTTATCTGCAGCATGCTCCCTGCCGCCGCTATGGCCGCTGATGGGCAGGCGCTGGCACAGAAAAACAATTGTCTTGGCTGCCATGCGGTTGATCACAAACTGGTAGGGCCGGCTTATAAAGATATTGCCCAAAAATATGCAGGAAACTCGAAGGCTAAAGCCATGTTGATGGGAAAAATAAAACAGGGCGGAAGTGGGACATGGGGATCATTACCGATGCCACCAAACCCACAGGTTAGTGACGCAGATTTGGCCATTTTAGTGAGCTGGGTGCTACAGCAGAAATAACGATTACCCAGGCAGGGCCCAATAAAAAAAACGGCCTCCGCGTATCACGGAGGCCGGACGTTTATGCTTCCAGTCGAAAACATAGGCGCCAAGTTCGCTGCTGCTGGTAAACCATTAAATCGATTGAGAATCACGAAGGACCCTCTGAATCAGAGAGGCCTCAGATTAATTAGTTCCCCACCGTGCTATCTTCAACCATGCCAGAATGACGCAACAAGGCATCAATCTGCGGGTCGCGCCCACGGAACGCCCGGAACGATTCAAGCGCGGGTCGCGAACCACCCACAGCTAAAATTTCTTGCCAGAAACGCTTGCCAGTCTCGGGATTCGCCCCTCCCGCTTCCTCAAACGCCCCATATGCATCAGCGGACAACACTTCAGCCCACTTATAGCTATAGTAGCCAGCCGAATAGCCCCCAGAAAAAATATGACCAAAACTATTTGGGAAACGGTTGTACTCGGGAGGGAAATTCACTGCCACTTGCTTGCGCACTTCTGCCAATAACGCAAGCCAGTTACCTTCTGCTGCATTGAAGTCGCTATATAGCAACATATCAAACAAAGAGAACTCCAGTTGGCGCACAGTCTGCATACCACTCTGGAAATTTTTAGCCGACGTCATCTTGTCAAACAAGGCGCGAGGCAATGGAACCCCCGTCTCAACGTGCGCACTCATTGCCTGCAATACATCCCATTCCCAGCAAAAGTTTTCCATAAATTGAGAAGGCAGTTCGACCGCATCCCACTCGACGCCATTGATGCCGGAAACTGCCAGTTCATCAACCTGGGTGAGCATATGGTGCAGACCATGGCCAAACTCATGGAACAGTGTGGTCACTTCATCGTGCGTAAACAAAGCTGGCTTGCCATCGACGGGGCCACTGAAATTGCAGGTCAGATAAGCAACCGGAGTCTGCACCGATCCATCTTTTAGGCGTCGACCGCGCGCGTCATCCATCCAAGCGCCAGAACGTTTACCTTCCCGCGCATAGAGATCTAAGTAAAAACTGCCAATCACACTGCCGGCGCGCAATATCTCGTAATAACGCACATCTGGGTGCCATACCGGTGCACTGGCTAACCTCACATCCACATCAAACAGCGTATGCGCCACCTGAAACAATCCGGCCAGAACTTTCTGCTCTGGGAAATACTGTTTAACCTCTTGGTCCGAGAACGCATAGCGGGCTACGCGCAACTTCTCGGCGACATAGGCCAAATCCCAAGCATCAAGCTCTGCCATACCCAACTCTTTACGCGCAAAAGCCTCAAGTTCGGCCCGGTCACGCAGGGCAAACGGACGGGCGCGCTGAGCCAGATCACGCAAAAAACCAATCACTTGAGCCGGGGTCTGCGCCATCTTGGTCGACAACGATAGCTCAGCGTAATTGGCAAACCCTAACAACGTCGCCTCTTCATGATTAAGCTTCAATTTTTCGCGAATCACCGGGCTGTTATCTTGCTCGGGCACGCCAAACTCTGAGGCGCGCTTTACATAGGCATCGTACAGCGTGCGACGCAACGCACGGCTATTGGCATATTGCATCACCGGCAAATAGCAAGGAAACTGCAAGGTCAGCTTATAGCCCTCGCGTCCATCTTGCTTAGCCGCAGCGGCCAGCATCGAGCAAACATCGCTAGGCACACCAGCCAGTTGTTCTGCCGAATCCAGATACAAGACAAAGGCATCGGTTGCATCCAGTACATTTTGCTCAAACTTAGCCGAAAGCTCAGCCAGACTGGATTGAATTTCACTAAAACGCAGCTTCTGCAGATCCGGCAGTTCAGCGCCAGACAGTTTGAAGTCGCGTAGATTGTTTTCTACGATTTTTTTGCGCGCCGCACTATAGTCAGCATACTCAGGCAAATCACGTAACGCCTTGAAGCGTGCAAAGAGCGCCAGGTTTTGCCCCAGTTCACTCCAGAAAGCTGACAATTTGGGAATATTGGCGTTATAGGCATCACGAATTTGCGGGGTATTCATCACCGCATTCAAATGTCCGACCACGCCCCAGCAACGAGACAAGCGCTCGGTCACGTCACTCAAGGGTTCAACAAAATGCGTCCAATCGAGCACGCTGTCGTCCGTGGTCAGCCGCGCAACGGTGTCGCGGGCCTCTTGTAATAACTGATCTACCGCAGGTGACACCTGATCGGCATTAATTTCGCTGAAACGTGGCAGAGCGGAAAAATCAAGAAGTGGGTTTACATGCATTCTATTGGCATCCATTCACTAGGGTTCGGTATGATAGAGCCCCTCTGAACCAGTTCAGAGAGCCCCTTAGCCGCTCGGCAATAATTGGTATATGAGGACAACGGTCATGAATCGCAATATTCGCAGTTTCGATAACATCACTCCATCTATCGACCAGCGCTGCTTCATTGACCCGATGGCAGTGATAATCGGCGACGTCATGCTGGCGGAACACACCTCGGTATGGCCCTGTGCAGTGATCCGCGGCGACGTTAACCGCATCTCGATTGGCGCAGGCAGTAACGTACAGGACTTTGCCATGCTGCACGTCTCACACAAACGCAGCGATGACCCAGAAGGGGCTCCGCTGACCATAGGCAAAAATGTCACCATCGGCCATCACGTCACGCTGCATGGCTGCAGCATAGACGATGAAGTATTAATTGGCATTGGCAGCATTGTGCTGGATCGGGCGGTCATCGAAAAACATGTGCTGGTGGGAGCCGGATCATTGGTGCCGCCGGGCAAACGCTTGCAGTCCGGTTTTCTCTATTTAGGCAATCCAGTCAAACAAGTCCGCCCCCTCAGCGCCGAAGAAATCGCTTATTTCCGTTACTCAGCCGAGCATTATCAACGCTTGGCAAGCCAACACCAGGCCAGTCAGTTGCATGATGCGGCAGAAGACTAAGCCGGTCACAACCTGGGCTTATGCTAAGACCGCTAGAGACCGCTTAATTCTTTGCAACAGGCCTGCATGAAAACTTATGAATACGTCGGTTTTTGGCCTCGGGCAGGAGCCTGGGCCATCGACAAGGTATTGGTGATTGCACTCACGAGTCTCATGGCCTGGCTCTATCCTGAGCCGGGGCTCAGCTGGCATGCATTCACCGCTTGCGGCTTGCAGTTTACATGCCTGCGCCCACTGTTGCCGCTACTGGGAATGGCGCTGTTGCGCTGGCTGCTGCCGGCATTCGCCACGGTACTGTTTCTTACCCGGCTACGCGCCACACCAGGGAAATTACTCGTCAAAGTCGAGGTCGTCGACGCCGTCAGCCACCAAGCGTTAAGTAGTAAGCAGGCATGGGCCAGGACTTTAGGTTGTGCGGTATCGTATGCGACATTGGGATTTGGCCATCTGATGATGATCTTTGATGCCCGCAAACAGTCTCTGCATGACAAAATTGCCGGCTCGGTGGTCATCCGGCCGGCAGAAGTTCAGACTACAGCGCAGCCAAGGCGGCTGCGTAATCTGGCTCGTTTGCAATTTCGGGGACCAATTCCGAATACAGAACCCGGTCATGCGCATCCAGCACCACGACAGCGCGCGCGCACAAGCCAGACAAAGGACCCTGGGTCAGTTTGACACCATAGTCTTGCAAGAACTCAGGGTGACGGAAAGTTGACAGGGTCTGAACGTTATTCAAACCCTCTGCACCACAAAATCGTTGCTGGGCAAAAGGCAGATCCGCAGAAATACATAGCACGACGGTATCGGTAATGCTGGAGGCTTGCTGGTTGAACTTGCGCACCGATGTCGCGCAAGTAGGCGTATCAACACTAGGGAAAATATTCAGGATTTTCTTTTTGCCGGCAAACGCAGTCAGCGTAACGTCCGACAGATCTGCTGCAGTCAAAATCCAGGCAAGTGCTTGCTCACCTTTGACAGGAAGCGATCCAGACACATTGACCGGATGGCCTTTCAGGGTAACTGTTGCCATTCTGCAATCCTCATGACAGGGTTATGATAGAAAGCAGTGTGCACTAACCAGTGTAAAATTCAACCCCGCACAAAATAGGGAATTTCAAAGATCACTCTTCGCCCAGCGTGCCAAATTCAATCGGCGACTTAACATAAAACACATGCACGTGCTCTTCGCGTAACCTGGCAAACAAGCGCACCAGCTCTTCTTCGGTTACCGCCATGGTTATTTCTATCGGCTGATCGGCCAAATCTAAGAAATGCACCGAATGCAAACGTCCATGATGACCAAACCCCTGAGAAGCGGCCGTCAGCGTTGCTCCGCAGATACCCAGGCGCTTGGCCTCAGCCATAATCCACTCAGCCAGCGGTTCATGCAGGTGCTTTCGATCTTGCTGGGTAAAGAAAGTAAGCTGATAACCTTGCATTGTCATCTCCCGATTACACACTACGCAGCACCGCCACCGTGGCAATACCCAGGATGGTCATCACCAACGAACCGACCACATGCACGCTAATCGCACCGCAAGCCCACAACCAGCGGCCTTGCTGCAACAGCGTAGCGGTTTCCGCAGAGAAGGTCGAGAAAGTTGTCAGACCACCGAGAAACCCAGTGATCACCAGCAACCGCCACTGCGGCGGCAAGCCTGGATGTCCGGCAAAAAAAGCCATCGCTAAGCCAATCAGATAGCCGCCAAGCAAGTTCGCCGTCAGGGTACCCGGAGGCAAGAGCGGAAACAGACTGTTCAGGCGATTTCCCAAAAACCAACGCAATAGGCAGCCACACGAGCCACCAAGCGAAATCGCCAGGATAGAACTGAACATGCCAAACGCCTCTCTCTAAAGTATTGCATCAACCGGTGCAGACTCTTCAACCCGGCGCCGGGTCTGCAAAATCGGTGGTGCCCAAGTTTCCCCCGGACGTTTCTTGCGGGTCGCCAGGGTCAATTCAGACGGGGCGAAGATATTTATATTATGGGTATTAGGGGTGGTGATCAAATACTGCGCTTCGGTCGCTTTAAGAAAGCCCGCGACCCGATCGATATTAAAGATATCCAGGTGGGCAAATGGCTCATCGATAAACACAAAACCGGATGGGTTGGCCTCGTCCATCATCAAGGCGATCAGCAGAATCAGCGATTTCATCACCTGCTGCCCACCTGAGGCCTCGCCATCGTTCATCCCCATCATGCCCTTCTGATCAAAATTGAAGCGCAACGCCAAACCCGCCTGAGACAACACGCTATCGTTGTTATCCAGTTGTGGCAGCTCAACCTCAATGCCGATCCCAGCCAATTCGCCCAGCCGTTTGACATTCTGGCCATAAGCCCGCACCGTGGCGCGCAGCTTGTTGATATAAGCCGAACGCGCATCGGCGGTTAGCGCACTAGCGCGTTCCACCTCGTTCAAGCGACGTTGATGCTCGCGCTCAAGCTGGCTCAGGTCTTCCGATAGCTTATCCTTAAGCGACAACACACTGTCGTCACACTCCCACTCGCCAGCCTGCAAACGTTCTTCGAGATAATTCAGCTGATGCCGTGCATCGGCAGCACTCTCATACTCATCCGCCAAGGCCTGCAGTTGTGGGGCATCTAATGCAGAAGCAGGTAAGCGCAGAGCGCTCTGGCGCAGCTCGCCAAGCAAGCGGCGCACTTGACGTCGTGCCTCCGCCACCTCGCCCTGCTGCGCCGAAAATTGCGCCAGACCATCTTGCTCACGCTGACAAACGCGATCATGCGCCAGGCGCGCATCGCTATAGCGCTGATCGGCGGTCAGCTTTTCTTGCTGCGCTTCGGCCAGACTGGCACCCAAACGCGCCACTTCGGCTTTTAGCCCTTCAAGCCGGGCTTCAAGTGCAGCAAATTCTTCGGCGCGATGATCCAAAGCCGCAATCGCATCCAGCCCGCCCAGATACTCCGCCAATTGAGCGGCTTCAGCACTGAGCGTTACCTGTTGTTCTTCACGCGCCAGTATCGTTTGATTCAACTGACGCAGTTCTTCACGCAAAGCCAATAGACGCGATAGACGCGCGGCTTCGCCAAAAGCGTATTCATGTGCCGGCACACCAATGTAGCGCGCACCGCGGCGTTCACGGAAATAACCATCGCGGGTAATCCAGTCGCCATCCAGATCGGCCCCTTGTTGCGCATTTTCTACCCGTGACACGCTATTCAACTGGCGATAGAGCCAATCGGGTGCATCGGCAGAAAAACGCACCACCTCCATCAAACTCCCTTTTTTTGCTTGCGGAGCCGATTCACGCTCCGGCACCAAAAAGTGCCGATAGCGATGCCGTTCAGCCAGACTCCAGGCACGGCGCTTATCTTCTGGACGCTCCAACAACACCACCTGCCGGTAAGAGCGCAACAACGCTTCAACCGCACCCTGCCAATCGGGATCCAACACCTCAACAATCTCCGACAGCATGGTGTGCGCAATGCCTTCTTCATCCAACGCGGCGCGAAACTGACGCACGTCTTCTGGGGCGCGGCCACGCCCAGCCTCAAGGGCTTCTACATTTTGCGACAACTCAATGCGTTGCTGCTTCATGCCCCGTAGCGCGTCACGCAATGCAGCGGTGTCGCTACGCAAGGCGGTCAACTTCTGCGCCAAAGCATTTGCATCCGCGCCATATTCTTGATTCGCCAGTGCCTGTAGCCGGTCGCGTTCTTTCAACTGTCCAGCCACGGCGGCGGCTTCGCCCTTGGCCGCCATAAACTGCTCTTGCACATGTTGACGCGCCGCTTCAGCCGCCGCTAGCGCGGCAGCCGCGCTAGCTTCCGCATCCTTAAGCTTCTCAACCAACTCCAGGCTATCACCATGCTCACGCTGCGCCAGATCCAGAGCATGCAGCTGCTGGCGATAACGCTGCCACAGGCCACCCAAGGCCGCCTGGCTATCCAGATGCGACAACACCGGAAGCGCCTCTTCGCGGATGATCTCAATACGCTGACTCAACTGGCGCCACTCCAAGAAGCGATTCGCCCGGGCCTTCATGGTTTCAGCACGCGCAGCAAGCGCCTCTTCCTGACGGGTTAATGCGCCCAGTTCTGCTTCTGTGGCCACTTGCTCGTCATGCGCGCGCTGATAATTGTCCAACACGTCTTTATCGCCAAACACCTGAAATACCAAGTCGAGCAATTGACGTGGGGAATACTCCGTCAGCTTATCGGTATCCCCCTGTTCTAGCGCCAGCACCTCGGCAACGGCGGGCGTCAACCCGGCAACTTCCAACTGGCGGCGATACTCTTGCACCCCCATCCATTGGCTACGCGGCTCTGCTTCCTCCAACGCCACATCGCCATCCAGAATTGCGTATTGTCGTACCCAGTCCCCACCCTGCTTGCGAATCCGGCACAGCAACGTCACCTTGTCGGTGACAATCGGAAAAAATGGCGTCGGGTAGAGTCCTCCCGATAAACGACGCGGGTTATCCACCACGCCACGCAAGAAAGCAAACGATTCCCGGTTATTACGCACATAACGCTTGTAATCACGCTTGCCAGAACACTTGATGCCCAGCAAGGTGCGCATCGCATCCAGCAACGTCGTTTTGCCAGAGCCATTTGGACCAATAATCGTGACAATCTGGGCATCCAGTGGCACCGTCAGACGTTGCCAGAAATCCCAGTGCACCATTTCGACCGATTTCATCTGGAACATCAGCTCTTCTCCTCAGACGGTGTATCTGAATCTGACAACGCCATCGCCTGACGATGCGCCAGCACCTCGCCAAGTGCTCCGTCAATAATCCGTGGGGCCAGCTGGCTGTAATCAATCATCAAGTCCAACATCGGTCCTTCGTGCAAAACCCGGTTACGGCGCACCACAAACCCCAGATTCACCAAACGCCCAAGATTGGCATTAAAACGGGTGCGCCCACCTAATGACTTGCCAAAATCAGCGTACAAGGCATCTTCAGATACCCCAGAAGAAACCGCATCGCCGGTCTCTAGCGTTTTTTGCGCGCCAAACATGTCTTCCTGATTCTCATGACCCGCTTCCACGCGCGCGATCTGGCGTTCACGCTTAGGCAAAATAATCAGAGCCCACAAGATCACCAATAACGCCACACCATCCCGCGGCAGGCCCAGATTATTATTAATCCAGGTATCGCCCGCGCCGAACACCGGCTCAGTCATCTGCGGCAACAGCGCGACCGCAATATGCTCGGCATACGGGTTCTCAACCAGACGCAGACCAACTTCGGCCAAACGACGATCCAGCTCATTGCGAAAAATCTCGTCCAGTAAAGCACGACGTGCCAAGGGGTCGGCCCGGCTCACAACACGGTGAGCCAACAAACGAGAAGCTAAAGTCTTGAGTTCAATGTCCATGGTAAGGGGAACCACATTGGGTTAGCGCGGCGCAATCAGCCGTGCGTCGGACAGGGAGGCGACTTCGGGATGGTCAGGCTCAACAATGCCATCGCCTCCCGTAAGTTGCAGAGGCAAACGAGCCAGCGCAGTCATCACATCCGCATCGTTGCGGATTTCAGGGTCGCCAAGCAAGGCAAGCAGAGACATGCGATAGGCTGTCTCATTGTAGGTTGGTGCCAAGACCGCCTGAGACATTGGGGTATTACCATCGAGTTTGGCCAAAATCTCATATAGCGCTTCCGCTTCTAGCAGACGTTCAACCTCAGGGGTTTCGGCCTCTGGCGCGGCAGCACCATCCGGCAGGGTATGATCTGCAGCACGTGCACGTTCACGCGCCAACAGTTCAAACTCAGCCATATCTGCCATTTCAGGCGCCGACAGAAAAGCCGGTTCAGGACAAAACGACAGACACCCAGGCAACAAAGCGGCCAACGGTGCCGCGGCCTGATGGCGCAGATAGTCAGCGATATCGGTAGAGGTCAGACCCGAAACCCCCAGATGCACGCGCTGCGACGACAACTGCGCCAAACGCCGTGCAAAAGTCCCCGCCAAAGCCAGCATCCGGCTTTGTGCCAAAGCAATCGCCTGAGCCTGATTCAACACCGCCAGACTCAACTCTTCACTTGCAGTCAGAGAGCGCACCACCTCAGTCGATTTAGCCACCCAGCGCCAAACCGCCTCCAAGCGATGCTGGGCTGAACGAATGCGAAATTCAGACTGCGATTCCAGCGCTTCTTCAAATTCGGCATAAAGCTCATTCAGCCGCGCCAGCAAATGTTTAAGTGCTTCGTCGGACACCTGCCCCACCGCCTGCCCAGCCGCCACCTGACTGGTGAGATAACCCAATTCAACATCATCCCCAGCAAAATCAATCATGGTGGATAACGCCGATAAGGCTACGCGTGCACCCTCAGACAACTGATACAAACCGCTATCAGACTGCCACACCAAGAGATTGCCCTCACGCAGGCGCTTAAGAATCGTGTCGAGTTTGATCGGGTTAAGATAGGAAAAACGCTGAGCCAGTTCTTGCGGGCTCCAAAACGGGTTCTCGGTCTGGCTCCCCAGTTCACGCAGCACCAACAGGCGCATCAATACCTCTTCGTCGCCACCACGAAACAAAGTGATGAACACCGAAAGATAAGGCCAGGCGTCAGACAGGCGCGCTACCGTGGCAAGGTCGGCGGGCGCAATGCCCGCCTGGAAAAATTCGTCTAACGAGTCCACGAACGGTCCGAATCAGTCAAAACACGGATTGTCCCGGGCACTGACTTTACTCGTCAACGCCAGAGACAGGCTGAATCACTTGAATTACAGGTTTTTTCTCTAGCGCTTGAGCTGCCAGGAGTGCATCAGCATCTCTCTTGGCCCGCTCTTCTTTGCGCAGCACTTCAAGATAAGCCATGATCGCCAGCGTCAGTTGGCGCGTGCCCTCGCCATTAATCGCGGAAATTGCAAACATCCGCGGCGTGGTCATATCAAACCCATCGCTATCATCCGGCTTCTGTTTCGGCCAGCCATAGGCTTCGAGAAAGGCATTCACTGTCAGCTCGCGCTCATCTTCCGGCAGCATGTCAAGCTTGTTCAACACCAGCCAGCGCGGCTTGTTATTCAACTCTTCATCATATTTGCGCAACTCATTAACAATTGCGCGTGCTTCGCGTACCGGGTCAACATCAGGGTCATACGGAGCCAAATCAACCACATGCAGCAACAGCCCGGTGCGACTCAAATGCTTGAGGAATCGATGTCCCAAGCCAGCGCCTTCTGCGGCACCTTCAATCAGCCCCGGAACGTCGGCGATCACAAAACTCTGTGTATCGTTCATGCGTACCACACCGAGATTCGGGTACAAGGTCGTAAACGGATAATCTGCAACCTTAGGCTTGGCCGCCGACACCGCACGAATCAGGGTCGACTTACCCGCGTTAGGCATCCCCAACAGGCCCACATCGGCCAGAACCTTTAATTCCAGGCGCAGGGTACGCTTATCGCCATCTTCACCGGGCGTACACTGCCGCGGAGCACGGTTAGTAGAGGATTTAAAATGGATGTTCCCCATCCCACCCTTACCACCGCGAGCCAACAGCACCCGTTGACCATTCTGCGTCAAATCCCCCAACACCTCTTCTGTATCCACATCAATGACCTGCGTCCCCACCGGCATACGCAGTTCAATATCCTCCCCGCCCTTGCCATAACAATCGGCACTGCCGCCACGTTCGCCATGTTGCGACTGATAGCGTTTTACAAACCGATACTCAACCAGGGTGTTGATATTCTCGTCTGCCACGGCAAACACACTACCGCCACGACCGCCATCGCCACCATCCGGGCCACCGTAGGGCACATATTTTTCACGGCGGAAACTGGCCACACCGTTGCCACCCTTGCCGCCAGCCACTTCAATGCGCGCTTCATCGATAAATTTCATTGCATTCCTCCCGGAATCAAGCACTGCGAGGAGATAGGCGTAAAAACTGGTTAGCACCAGTGCTTACGCCTCGCCCCTCGAAACAACAAAAAAGCCCTATCGCCAGGGATAGGGCTTCTTCAACCTGCGGTGACGATTATTCGCTATCTACGCCGGTATACGGAACCACGGTGACATACTTACGTTGCAATGCACCTTTAACGATGAATTGAACATAACCGTCAACCTTGGCAAACAAGGTATGATCCTTGCCGCAACCAACATTTTCACCCGCGTGGAAACGTGTTCCGCGCTGACGAACAATAATCGAGCCTGCCGGAATCAGTTCGCTACCGTAAACCTTAACGCCCAAGCGCTTGGCTTCTGAATCGCGACCGTTGCGGGAGCTACCGCCTGCTTTTTTATGTGCCATGACTGTTCTCCTTACTTAGCAATCGCGTCGATACGGATTTCGGTATAGTTTTGACGATGACCCTGATGTTTCTGGTAATGCTTACGACGACGCATCTTAAAGATGCGAATCTTATCGCCACGACCGTGAGCAACCACGGTAGCCGTAACGGTAGCGCCGGAAACAAGGGGGGTCCCCACGGAAACCTGATCACCATCAGCGACCATCAGCACTTCTTCAAGTACGATTTTGCTGTCGATGTCTGCAGGTATCTGTTCTACTTTAAGTTTTTCGCCAACGGAAACCTTGTACTGTTTCCCGCCAGTTTTTACGACCGCATACATTCGCATAGCTCCTAGAGTAACAATATCCATCCGGCCAAAAGGCAGGAAGCCGGCTATTCTAGCCAACGACAGCAAAACTTGTCAAATCTTTCATGAACTTAGCGTAAAATTCGAGTGGCATAGCGGGTCCTATGCCTTTTCTGCTAGAATCGAGCGGTTTCCCCAGCGTAGAAAATAACTGGTTAATACTGTGTCCGAGACCCCGTTTTTCCGAACACTGATCGCAGCCGACATGCAAGCGGTCGACCGTGTGATCAGAACAAGTCTGCATTCAGACGTCGTACTGATCCGCCAAGTAGCGGAGTACATCATATCGGCCGGCGGCAAACGCCTGCGCCCAATGCTGACTCTGCTCTCCGGACGCGCTTGCAACTACGACGGCGAACAGCTGCACACGTTGGCGGCGATGGTAGAGTGCATCCACACTTCCACGCTGCTGCACGATGACGTAGTCGATGAATCCGACCTGCGCCGCGGTCGGGATACCGCTAACGCCATATTTGGCAATGCCGCCAGCGTTCTAGTCGGCGACTTCCTTTATACCCGCGCCTTTCAGATGATGGTCGCACCACACAATATGCGCATTCTGGAAGTGATGGCAGAAGCGACCAATGTGATTGCCGAAGGCGAAGTGCTACAACTGATGAATATCGGCAACACCGATGTCAGCGAAGCCAACTACCTGCAAGTCATCCAGTACAAGACCGCCAAGCTGTTTGAAGCCGCCTGTCGGGTTGGTGCGCTGATTGCAGGCGCAAGCCAACAACACGAAACCGCACTAACCGACTTTGGCCGCCATTTAGGTACCGCGTTTCAAATTATTGACGACGTGCTGGACTACAGTGGCGACGCCGAAACCATTGGTAAAAGCCTGGGTGACGATCTGGCAGAAGGCAAACCCACCCTGCCATTGATCTACACCATGCATCATGGATCGCCACAACAGGCAGACTGTGTGCGTAGAGCCTTGGCCGATACCAGCCGTGATCATTTTCAGCAAGTTCTGACTGCGGTACAATCCTGCGGCGCGCTAGACTACGCACATCAGGAAGCAGTCAAGGCCGCACAGCGCGCCATCGCCGCCATTGATCCATTACCCGAGTCAGACGCCAAACACGCCATGCGTGAACTGGCAGAACTCTCGGTCGATCGCAAAGCCTAAACCCGTTCACGTGGTCCCCGTAGTTAAATGGATATAACGGCCCCCTCCTAAGGGGCAGTTGTGGGTTCGATTCCCGCCGGGGGCGCCATTCGCTGTTCCAGAGCAGTACGCACAAGTCCACCCACCCCGCACAGCACAAGGCTCTGCGGGTTTTTTGTTGCCCGGCCGCAGCTGCCGCTGTCCGTAGGAAGCCGGAGGTTTCTGGGGGCATAATTGGGGGCATACATTTTTATGCCCCCAAACCCGGCTAGATGCCCTACGGACGTACCCCCGATGCCCGTGACTGACCTGACCTGACCTGACCTGACCTGACCTGATCTGATCTGATCTGATCTGATCTGATCTGCAAGACAGCAAAACCACGGGGAGATAGCAAATCTTTTCGACTTTCAGATGGGCAAGGAATGTATCTGGAAGTGATGCCAAACGGCGCAAAGTATTGGCGCATGAAGTACCGCTTCAATGACAAGGAAAAACGCCTGGCCCTCGGGGTCTACCCCGAAACCGGATTAAAAGACGTCAGAACCATGCGCGCAGCTGCCCGCAAGCTGCTGACGGAGGGCTCCGACCCAAGCCGTTGTCGCAAAGAAAACAAGCAACGGGTCAAGACCGCTTCGGCCACCATCGCTCAAGAGTGGCACGACAAAGAAAGCCACGAATGGTGTGCACAGTACGCCAAGCTGTGTCATGGCGGCGATGGAACAGCATGTATTTCCGACTATCGGTGAGCGACCGATTGCCAGCATCAAACCGCTGGAGTTGCTGGAAGTACTGTGGCGGGTGGAGTGCACCGGCAACCTGGATACGGCCAAGCGTCTGCGCCAGCGTTGTTCTGCAATCTTTCGCCTCGGCATCCTCACCGGGTGCAGTGACAGCGATCCGGCCGCGCCACTGGTTGGTATCCTCAAAACCCCGCCGACCGAGCTGCGCAAGGCGCTCAAACGCGAAGAGATCCCCGGCTTTTTGCGTGCACTTGCGCACTACGATGGCACCAGGCAAACCAAGCTGATGGAATTGATGCTGCTGACTTTCACCAGAGTGGGAGAAATGGCGGCGGCCTGCTGGGATGAAATCGGCTTCGCTACGGCGCTATGGATCATTCCGGCGGCGCATCGCAAGGTATTGGACAAGTTCAAGCAAACAGCCCCGCCCCACCTGGTCCCGCCCTCAGATCAAGCGCTGGCACTGCTCCGCGACCTTCAGGGCATCAGCGGTGGACGGGAGCACCTGTTCCCCAACCGTAACGATCCAACCCGCTCGATGTCACCAGAGACGCTGCGTCGGGCCCTGCACAATATGGGGTACAAGGGCAAAGCCAACGTTTACGGTTTCCGATCAACCGCCAGCACCATTCTGAATGAATGCGGCTTCAACCCGGATGCCATTGAACGTCAGCTATCACACACGGAAAGCAATAAGGCGCACGCAGCTTACAACCGGGTGGAGTATATGAACGAACGCCGCACGATGATGCGCTGGTGGGCGGATTATATTGATGGGGTTAAGGCGGGTGGCAAGGTGATTCCATTCCCACCCAGGAGAGGATGAGGGCGCAGACGACACAGATAGCATTCGAGGGAGCGGCACACGACTGCTGGAGATTAATCTCCCTCATAAAACACCTGTCCAAATAATATATTTATCATTTGCGCATCAACTAAATGTGATTTACGGGATTTATTGATTCGTGCCGTCCTGTAATTTTGGAGGCGATCTGATGAGCTAAAGCGCGTCCTGGATAATGAAAAGAGTTTGCGATGAAACATTGCATCTACTGCCGTTGCGACAAAGATGATTCTGATTTCACCTTGGAACATGTTATTCCTCAGTTCCTAGGAGGCGCTTATGCACCGGATATGTTAAAAACCCGCGACGTATGCAAACATTGCAACAATAATCTTGGACTTTTTGTAGATGCTGGGTTCGAAAAAAATTGGCTAGTCTCAAATCGTCTTCGCGATACTGCATCCGCATTTTTTGATCCAGAAAATCCTATTGGATTGCCTCTTATTTGCATGGGTCAGTCTGACCTTGCCCCTTCTGACATGCCAGAAGGCCATGTATGTGAATCATGGCTAGGACCTTTGGGAGAGCAGATCTATTGGATACGCCCTCACGATGAAAATCTTTATTGGTTTGTTGGAGGCAATCCGAGAACAACAAAGAAATCAGAATCTCGCGCGTATTTCTTGTTTTCTGAACGCTCGACAAAAAACCCTATGATCTCTTGGCTTGCATTCAAGGAAGCTTTCGCGGGACGTCGTGTAAAAAAAGTGATGTGTACCAACATTGATGGCGCCGATGTTCGGGATATCGGTTTCTCCGTTCCAGATGAACAGGACCGTCAACGCATTAATTTCTTCATGACTAGGTGTTTCGAGAGTCAAACCCGGAATAACCGCATAGCTATGTATACGCGCTTTGATTTTCGCTTCTTAGCCAAGATAGCCATTGGAATTGCGTATTGCCTTTTTGGTAAAAAAGTATTGGACAGCAACTACGGAAAGGAGCTGCACAAAGCATTGAAGTACAAAGAAGGTGAAGAAATGCCTTCAATTTACGGATCATCTATGCTGTCCGACCAGAAAAATCCTTCTTTTAACAAGCTAATCGGGCACCCATTCGCAGTTAATTTTGTAGTTCTCCCGACACCTGAAGGAGCCGCCCTTAATCTAAACATCGGCACACACCTCAATTGGACGATCTTGTGCGCATCCAGAGAGGCATTAGATACAGGTGATTTTGATAAAATAAGAGACGGCCTGGTCGTTACTCTCTTTCGCCCTCTGCAGAAAGGGTTTTCTTTCAGTCTCCCGCGTTATCTGGCACATCAGTCCGGAGCAGCCCCAATACCAGAACTGGTCCAAATCACTATGCTTGCAAAAAAACATGAGGACTACTTCAAAACACTATAACGATCCGGTAGTGGGCCGATTGGATGTCATTACCAAGACGCTGAGTAACATCCAAGATGGCCATCTTGCCACTGCATAATCGGCTGGACTTTGGAGAATGTAAACGATCCGTGTGTCGTCATCAGTATGCTTGTTGGCTGTAAGCGCGACGAGCAGTGATATTGTTAGCAGCAGTTTTGCCGCATTAGCAGGGTTGTCTTTGTTCGCTATTATTTGGAACGAAAGGAAAACCCAGGCCAATTGGAGGAGCACCGCGAATAAATCGCGTTGGGGCTTGGTACGTAAGTGCTGGTATTTTGCAAAATCACATATGGTGTGGCCATAAACAATAGGGCATGACGCCTGCAGTATTTCGCCGCATTAGCATAATGCAACACCTACACTAGGTTCTTGGGCTCCAAATTCGGCGTAATGCCTTCGGCGATTACACCCTACTTTGGAAGGTTGGGTGATGCGTTACGCCGTACGCAGTGTTGGAGCCAGTTTAGGTACATACAGGAGAAGAAATTAGGAGGATGCACGATATCCAGCAGCGATTAGCCAAGACGCTCTACAGAACAACTATAGAGGGGTGGATAAAATTGTACCTACGCACCCGCTCAGACACGAAACTCATACAACCAGCCATTAGGAGTAACCACCATCTAAGACCTAGCCAAACCGGGGATAAAGTGCGCGATATAGAACAAGATACTTCAGCATCCGACGACATCATCACCACTGGTTCATGCACATTTACAGTACTGTACTGCTATCATGTCAGGGATAGATTCTATAGATCACTGAAGTTATTGGAAGGGTACAGTAGTATGCACATGTCATTTTAATTTCATAATTAATGCTTATCTTATCAAAACCTGCAAACCAAATTTAATTCCAGTAAGTTATATAGATCATAATCATCTAGGTTATTTTAGATACTTTTACAATCATGCTTAACGAAAAAGACATAAAAGCAGCAGTCATTGAAAAAATACGGCATCGTATTGAAGGTGAAAATTCAGCCTTAATTAATGAGATGGTATTCAACAATGGATCTCGTAGAGCGGACCTAGTTTTAGCAGCAAAAAATCTACATGCATTTGAGATAAAAAGTGATGTTGACAATCTTAAACGCTTAGATGGGCAAATCAATGATTATTTATCGACCTTTGACAAAGTCATTTTAGTTGTTTCATCAAAATACATAGAATATGCACTAAAGATTGACTCACGAGTAGCCATATGGGAAGCATATAGAAATAATTATGGCGTAACTTGCATACACGTACTTCGTGCAGGAAAAACATCCCCCATAACTTCGCACCAGGCGCTATGTAATTTTCTACTCAAACGTGAATTAATTAAAATTATTAAAGAAAATCTTAAAAAATCAAATATAAATAATTTATCGAGAGATGATCTTATTAAAATGTGTAACAAAATTCCATTTTCCATTATCAAAAACATGGTAATGCAATCGATTATAGCACGATATCGAGAAATAAGTCTTTCATTTTTTAAAACATGTTCAAAAACCATCGAGCCTGCCGATTTATTAAACTTAAGCAAATCAAAAATTAGAAAGCAATTTTTAGAAGACTCTTTAGGACATACAGAAAGAGCAAAGACTACAAGTGAATTACGTAAAATTAATCTAGAAAAATTCTTCCCAGAAGGGGATATTCCTGAGAGTATCCCCCGCTTTGTTTTAGTGCCATCAACTTAGGCAAGCCAATCGTCGTCTTCGATACTATTGGCAATAGTATTTGTATTTTTCAACTGATAGTGCATATGCAAGTTAACCCTAACTGATATTGATGTAACTGGCGAATTAATAGTAGATGCTATCTGATTCGCTGTATTTCTAATCATCTCGGCCCCCCAGCAGGTATTTTCTAAAATATCTGAATGCCCGATTATTATTTTTTTTGCAGCATCAATATATCCTTCACTTTTGGTGCGTGGGCGTCTTTCAAAAAACCAAGATCCATCACAAGGAACATCGATCCTTGGCAAAAAGACACCACCAACGTCATCGTACACAACGGAATGTACTGATGCATGATCTCCATACATGACAATATCAGATCCAATCTCGTCGAAAAGGAGATTTTCTAAAATATCAATTTTACCCGCCGTCTCACTATCTTTATTTAAGAAGGATGTAACAGATCGTGGGAAGCTAGTACCAGCAAGAACACGGGGCACCTCAGGAACCTCAGCAACTATTGTATTAATTGTATTCAAAATACTTTCCAATACACCCGGCTTTATCAAATTTGTTGATAAGTCTCGAATATATGCAGCATCAATTACTATTAAAGACTTACTTGGATCTCTCAATGCATATAACGACCTAAGTGTATTCTGTAGGTCATTTTTAAAATCTTTAATTCTAAAAACTGGTTGTTTACCATGTGCCTCAAGTGCAACAGCCTGCTGAACTATTTCACGACTAGTAGCACCAGTAGTAAATTGAACCGTTGGAATTACAAATTCATTTTCATCAACAAATTTAACCCAATTTTCGAAATTACCATCAGGACTCATCAAAATTTTTACAGATTCATTTTGATGTTGCAAATCTTTAGTTAAATCAAGTATACAACTTCTGTCACCAGCGCATTCTGATATTTTAGCAATTGCTTTTTCATAACCATCAGAATTTCTCCACTTTCCAAGAGTGATAACTGGTAGTAACTCATCTTTATCATCATCGCTAAGGTGATTATAACCAGACATCTCGGCTTGTCTAGTTCTAATAATTGGGAAGTAATTGAATTTTTTAAAATTAATTTCCATTTTCATCACCTTTGGTGTGATCTACTTTACTATCCACATGGGCAGCCAGTCTTGTTCTAATATCATTCCTAACCGTATCAGGGCTAATCATAGACGATAATGCTGTAGATATATTCCGGTATGAAGCCATATCACTTTGAACTGCGACAAGATCATCTTTATGTCTAATTGAATCATCTTTGTACTTCAATGATTTATCATGAGCCACTATCAAATCTGTTTCCAATTTCCATAAAGCTTTATACGCGGTAAAACTCAATGCAATAGTAATTAGTGCAGAAGCCACCCACCCAGACAAAGAAACAATATTTGTATTACTATCTGGCTGTGCCAGATAAAAGCTCATAGCAATGCTAAGCAAGCCAATCAATAAACTAATAACAGATACTACTCTGTCAAAATTTTTTGTCATTATCGATCACACAAAAATGGCCACCGTCATAACTCTACAGCAACTGCACCTCGTGAGTACAAATTTCCTATAGATCTAAGCCAGTGCCATGCATAATCCTTCACCACACAAAAATGACAATGGCATTTTTTACAAAAATCTAGTACGCAATTAAGGAGTACATCGGCAAAGACTAATGGCAGGTACAAACCGTAGTGGTCCGACCAAGGATTATAATTTTTGGTACCCGACAAGGCGCACTCGCAACGTACACGACCGAAAGCCCTTTAAGATTGAGTGCAACCTCGCAATATTCTGAACCACAAGCAGAATTGCTTAGCAAGCATTACGAATGTGTTGGTATTTATGTCGGTATATTTTCAAATATTTAAATAAACAACACTGACAAACAAAGCTATAGCTTTATAATCCGATTCCCGCCGGGCCACCTGCATTCCCTAGCAATGCCCATAAACCCCGTACCTATTACAGACTGCTTTAGCTGCCGAATAGCAGTCTAACAGTAGATTTTCTCATCCGTCACCAAAATAGAGATCTGTCTTCATCGCACCACCGCTCCGCACCCTGGCGGACAAATCGTTGCACCCAGAATGATGAATTAGGCAGCTTTATCTTCCGAACTACCGGCTACAACTCAGTGCAGACCTTAGCCTCACGCATCAAGTACTTTGAAGCTATCTGCGGCGGGCATACTCGGCATCTTCCTTTACTACTCAGACTACGAGCAAAAAGCACCGCGCAATCGCGTCGTGCCACCACTCTGGCTGTCGCCTGATCCAGGACGCCGCCTGCGTCTATACAGCAACCCGGATTGCTGCAGACACACCACCTGCAAGAAAAGCGTATGTTGCTCAGTGGCTGGTTTGACCTGCCACTTACCCGTATCCGTGCCGTCTCGTCGGAATACGGCTATGGCCCGGAAGAATTGGTCAATAAGGTGATCCATACATTGCCCAATCAAAAAAAGAGGGGAATGGCACGCGGTACCAAAGCAAAGCACGTGTCGCTGTCGGCTCGGCAAGAATCGGCACAAGGGCTGTGGGAGGCGATAGAAACCTGGTCAAGTAGGCAGGGGCGTTAGATAACCCCGGGAGGTTCGCTCCCAGAGTAGTTGAGGCAAAATACAGGAGTATATTTTGGAAGCCCTTGCCTTATTTTTTATAACGTAATAAATAGACAGCTATGTAATAATAATCAAGATAACGGACATTAAATTTATAGTCTCTTTAATAAAAAACGTCCAGATCTATGGATTTCTACGTTAACTGTTAGCGGTACCACAAAGGAGAAGCGATGAACACAAGACAAATGCTTGGCCTCATCGGATCAATTGTTCTTTTTATCGGAGTATTCACGCCTATCGCGAGCGCTCCCATCTTTGGCGATGTGGACTATTTTCTACATGGTAAGGGTGATGGAGTGGTGATATTAATTCTGGCCGCAATCTCCTTGGTACTTGTGTTCAAGAAGAAATATAAAGGTTTATGGTTTACAGGGGTTGGCTGTTGGACAGTAATGGCTTTTACGTTTATTCATTTTCAAATGTATAAATCTGACATAATAAATCAGTTGGAGTCAAAGCTTGCTGGCGATCCGTATCGAGGGTTGGTAGGTATGGCAATACGGTCAATGCATCTGCAGTGGGGTTGTGCGCTACTCATTGTTGGCGCCGGTTTGGTAATTGCAAGTGCTGCCATGAAAGAAGAAAACAAAATTAATCGCTAACAATACATTCAACCAGATGCCGCCAGCGTGGCGCCGCCTAACTCTAACAATGCAAACTTTCCTATAGCCATTTGATAACAATTGACGCGACACGGTAAATCGACGGTTCTACTAAGTTCTGACAATGCAGTTCAGATGCCACCATTTCATCTTGGTTGCTGAAATAGTGCCGTCCCCGTGAACTGAGGCAGACCATCGTCGATTGGCTCCCAGATTGCCTCCGCTGCAACAAACTTATGTCCCAACGGCTGTTTAGAAAATGCTGAGTCCAGCGTGCCAAGTCGAATGCCGAGATAATCTGGATTCTCTGAGCGGTATGCGTAGATTGGGGAGCCACAGTTGGTACAGAAGACCCGAAACATACCAGGGGACGACTCAAACTCGCGTAGAACTTCTGCACCAGTTAGCAAACGGAAATTCGCTCGGTGGATGGGTGCGTTCGCTGAGTGAGCTGACCCGCTTGCTTTGCGGCAACTCGTGCAGTGGCAATAACCAAAGTTCCCAAGTTCAGCTGTAAGCTCATACTGGATTCTCTGGCAGAGGCAACTACCTTTATGCATACACATCCTCCGGATTCAACGTATCCCACTAATATCGAATATTGCATAAAGCATAATTGAAACGAACTGATTAGCTTCTACTTTTTCGATAAAACGAAGATTATTAATCTGTATTGATAACAAATTAACCAGGCCTTGGTGCTTACCGTTATTTGCCAATCTATTACGTTGACCGGCTGAACCCACAGCATAACCCCAGAACCCCGCTGACACTCATTGCGCACCAAACTTCCCGATCAGAGCCTCGATGAAGCTGCGTATTTTTGCAGTGGGTCTTCGGTTTGCAGGGTAAAGCACATGCATTGGGCGGGATGGCCCTTCATAGTCCGGCAAGATGCGGATCAAGCGCCCGGCCTGTATCTCTTTGGCAAGCACATCTTCGGGACCCATAGTGATGCCAAACCCTTCTGTTGCCGCATGTAACAATGCTTTCCAGTTATCGCTGCGCAAGCGCCCAGTGACTTGAATCTCCTGTGATAGGCCATGGCGGCTAAATATCCAGCGGCATGGCATTGAGGATGACCAGTATGAATAGGCCAGGCAGTCATGTCGGATGAGGTCATCTGGGGTTTCCGGAACTCCGCGCTGCGCCAGGTAAGATGGCGCAGCACAGGCAACCAGCTTATAGGGGGCTAAAGGCCGCGCGATGAGTGACGAGTTTTCCAGCTCGCCGATGCGGATCAGCACTTCAAACCCTTCCTCAACCGGGTCGACAAAACGGTCACTCAATGACAGGTCTATTTTTACTTCCTGATAGCGCGACAGATAGTCCGTAACAAAGGGAGCCAGGCTGAAGGCACCAAACGTCATCGGGGCACTGACCCGCAATACCCCCTGCGGCTGAGAAAGCATTTCCTCCGCCAATGAATCTGCAGCATCGACTTCGGCCAACACCAGTTTGCAGCGGTCATAATAGGCCCGACCAATATCGGTCATATTTTGTCGTCGGGTCGTCCGATTGAGTAAGGTGACACCCAGCTCAGCCTCTAGTGAGGCCACATGTTTTGCCACCATTTGTGGTGACATGTCGATTGCCTGTGCCACTGCCGCGAATGACCCCAGTTCAACCGATTTAGCGAAGACTCCCATACTGGTTAGCTTGTCCATCATTCGCCCTTCTGGGTTGTTAGTTAGCCAATAAAACCTCTATTTATCATCAATTATTAACTAAATACACTCCAGATGTCTTTTCCATCAGGAGTACCCAACATGAAGATCGGAATCATTGGTGCCGGCTTTGTCGGTCGTGCAGTGGCTAAGCTGGCAGTAAAGGCGGGCCATGAAGTGATGATCAGTAATTCTCGCGGTCCGCAGTCCATGTTCAGCCTGCCTTATTCCATCGGATGCACCCTGGGCACAGTCGAAGAGGCGGTGGATTTCGCAGACTTAGTATTGCTGGCGATTCCGCTAGCTGCATACCACGCGCTGCCAGCATCGCTACTGACCGGAAAACTGGTGGTAGATGCCTGCAACTATTATCCAGAACGAGATGGCCGCATGCCGGAACTGGAGCAGCATGAAGCCACGTCAAGCGAGCTGATTGCACGCTATTTTTCCCAATCACGCATCGTAAAAGCATTCAACGCCATTCCGATGAATGACCTAGAAAACGACGGTTTACCTCCCGGCTCGCCCAAACGCAGGGCGCTGCCGATTGCCGGGGATCTGGAACACGACAAGGCACTGGTTGCCCAGTTATATGATCAATTCGGGTTCGATGTCGTTGATGTTGGCAGCTTGGCCGAGGGGGGACGTTTTGAGCCGGGCACTCCGTCGTACTGCAAACCGCTCAGCCAACAGGAACTGACAGCGGCATTGGCAGCGGCTTTTGTGCCAAGGTAGGCATGGCCTGATACTTTGATGGCGGCTACAGAGTTTTGTCTCTGAACCAGAGGTCACCTTGGGTGCGATGCGTGGGTCCAACGGCATGCTTGGTGATAGGGCCTAAACACCACTCACCCCAGGCCCGGGGGCCCATACGTCCCCCGCCTCCCGGTTATGCCTTAATTGGCGGTCAACACTGTGCAGCCAGCGACAGTCCGTGCCTGTGCAGCTTCAGGCAAGTATAGCCATGATGATTCACCGTCAATTGGTTCGACAGCCCACTGCAGGCGACTGTCGACAATCAAACGGCAAACATCAGAATCTCTACGAGTCCGACGCGGAGCACATAACATGGAAATCAACGAGAACAACTGTTGCTGCTGGAAATGCTGGTTTGAAGAGATGCGATGGATTGCATTACTATGCTTCTCAGCCATGACGAACTCCTGCTTAGTTGGTTGTGGTTAGCGGGTTGGGGGTGTTACGAGCACTCCCAGCCCGTGCCGTTTGCGACTGAAGAGCCGCAATCCTTACCTTACCGAGCTGTAAGCAAACTGACAATGGAGCGCGGCAGGCTGAAAATTCTGCAAGCTTAAGACCGAGGGTGTAGGGCGGACACGAACCTCTAAAAACCTGATAAATAAGCTTAATTGTCTGATTATGTTGAGGTTATTATTTTGGCCACACCTGTTGCATTACAGTAACATGGGTAATGGACATTTCAGGAACCACAATGACTGATGCGCCAAGACCAATTAGATGGATTAATCACCTTCCTATGCGTTGCCGAGCATAAAAGCTTCTCGGCTGCGGCCGTGCAGCTGGGGGTATCGCCCTCGGCAGTCAGCCAGTCAATTCGGATGTTGGAGCGTCGGCTCGGAACCCCATTATTTAACCGCACGACTCGTAGTATCAGTCTGACCGAGGTCGGGGCTCACTATCTCGACCGGGTCGCACCAGCCATCCATGAATTGACCGACGCAGGCGCAGAATTAGATGCAGCGACCGAGCATCCTTCGGGTCTGCTGCGCCTCAACGTACCGCGTGCTGGCTATATGATCGTACTGCAACCGATATTGCACGACTTTCTCGATGCCTACCCCGCCATCAACCTTGAAGTCACGATTGAAAACAGTTTGGTAGACATCGTTGAACGAGGATTTGACGCCGGCATTCGCTTCGGTCATCTGGTTGAGCAGGACATGATCGGTGTCAAAGTCGGCCCAGCCATCACGGCCCATGTAGTGGCTTCGCCCGACTATCTAAACCGTTTCGACATTCCCGAACATCCTCACGACCTAAGGTCACATAACTGCATCGGCTTTCGCCACCTAACCACAGGGCTCGTGGAGCGCTGGGCTTTCAGCCGTAACGGCGAAGACATCACACTGCCCATCAAAGGCCGTTTGGTCATTAACGACTCCGCCGCCTTGGTACAGGCAGCTCTGGATGGCTTAGGGCTCGCGTACATGATCAATGGCTATATTGAGCGTTTCACCGCCGAGGGCCGCCTCGTGCGCGTTTTAGCCGACTGGAGTCCTCCGCTGGAAAGATTGACGCTCTATTATCCCGACCGGCACCGGGTGCCGCCGAAACTACGCGCACTGATTGATTTTCTGCGAACCCATCTGCCGGCTGCGCAACCGACAACCGAAGCCATTCTCCGATGATTAACCGCCAGTGAGAGGGAAACCACGGGGGTTTGTGTAGTTTCACTTCAAAGCCTAAGTACGATTGGAGCGATTATCGCGGGCCATGCGTGGCCGTAGAATCAGTCATCGTTTTCAGTTAACAAGGATATAACCATGTCGATTAATGAAAAACCCGTATGGTTCATCACCGGTTGCTCAACCGGCTTTGGACGTGAGCTGGCGCTGCAGGCACTGAGTCAAGGCTTCCTCACCGTAGTAACAGCCCGCAATCCCGCCAAGGTCGAAGACATCGTGGCGCAGTACCCTGGCCAAGCCATCGCTCTAGCACTAGACGTTACCAATCCGGTTCAGATCATGGCGGCAGTCAAGGAAGCCGTTGAGCGCTTCGGGCATATCGACGTATTGGTCAACAATGCCGGTTATGGACTAGAAGGGGCGGTTGAGGAAACCAGTATGGAGGAAGTCCGACAACAATACGAAGTCAACGTCTTTGGTATGATCGCCATGATCCAGGCGGTACTGCCTCACATGCGCCAACGCCGTTCTGGGCATGTGGTGAATATCAGTTCTATGGGAGGACTGACTACTTTTCCGGCGCTCACTATCTACAACAGTACCAAATTTGCCGTCGAAGGGTTGTCGCAGGGACTGGCAGCCGAGGTCAAGCCAATTGGGATCAAGGTCACCATCGTCGAGCCTGGCGCTTTCCGTACCAGTTGGGCCGGGGCATCCATGCAGCATGCCGCCAAAGTGATCAGCGATTATGAGGCAACGGTGGGCGCGGCGCGCACAGGATTGGCGGCACGTAACGGTCACCAGATTGGCGACCCGAAAAAGGCCGCCGTCATTATCGTCAACGCGGTGCAAGCAGAAGAACCGCCACTCCATCTGCTGCTAGGGCCGGATGCAGTCTTACATGTCGGGCGCAAGCTAGGGGCCTTGCAGGCAGAGATCGCTCAATGGGCGCCGTTATCAGTCAGCACCAGTTTTACCGACTGAGCGGAGGTTTGGCTTATCCACTGGCATAGCCATATGCCAGTGGAGTCTAGGTTAGAAGATATTAGATCACGCTCCTGGGGGGTAATCGGTAGACGCTGCAAGTGTAGTCTGCGCTTCGAATCCGCTGATGCGTTTACGCAGTGTCTCGATCGTTCCCTCCAGTGCCTGCGAACCAAGCACCATGCGTAGCGGTGCAGGCTCGATGTCGACGCTTTCGATAATCCGTGCCGCCATTCTCGCCGGGTCCCCTACTGCCAAACCGTTTTTGGGGTCAAGCATGCGCAGGAAGCTGTGCGCCGGGGTGGCATCATAGATCGGCAATAGCTCAGCCACTTGCGCACTGCCATAGCGGAATTCGGTACGCGCACCACCCGGTTCAACGATGGTCATGCCAATCCCAAAGGAGGAAACCTCCTGGGCCACCGATTCAACATAGCCTTCGATGCCCCATTTGGTGGCGTGATACAGCGAGTTTCCAGGGTAGGCAACCTGCCCACCATAAGAAGAAATCTGGATAATGCGCCCGCCACCCTGGCTGCGCAGTTGCGGCAAGACCGCACGGATCAGTTGGATAGAACCGACCAGGTTGGTGGCAATCATCTGATTGATCTGTTGGTCGGACAGCTCCTCTGCCGCGCCAAACAAACCATAGCCGGCGTTACTGATCACCACGTCGATGCGCTTGAGCTGGCTGATTGCACGTTCGACCACCCGCCGAATCGCAGCGGTATCGGTCACATCCAGCACTTCAGCAAAGAAGGTGTCTGGATAGTGTTCAATCAAATCAGCCACCTTGCTGGTATCGCGTACGGTACCCAGCACTGTGTCTCCGCGCTTGAGCAGTTGATCGGTTAGTTGGCGGCCAAAGCCACTGCTCACGCCGGTAATCAACCATGTTCGTTGGGACATTTTGAATCTCTCCAATGATTAAAACCATCATGCGGCGTACTGCCTTATTCCCTCATAACCCTTCACTATCTCGTTCGGTCAGCGAGTACGCACTACGCTTTTATCCTCAATCCGCCCAGCCACTGAGCAATATTCCGCAGTGCCAATTCTTTCGGCAGACTCGCATGCAGTGCGAGGCCATCCAGAATCGTGGCTTTCGGACACTTCGATTTGATATCCGCCAAGCTATGGCCAAAACGGCTGCCTTCATGGGTACAGAACGGAATCAGGGTCTTACCGGATAAATCGTATTGTTCTAGCCAGGTAAACAGCGCCATCGGCATCGTGCCCCACCAGTTCGGATAGCCTAAAAACACCACCTCGTAGCTGGCCATATGGTTCACTTCAGCGATAATCTGCGGCCGGGCATGGGTTTCTTGTTCCCGTTTAGCCTGCTCGGTGGTCTCACGATAGTCTTGTGGATAGGGCCGCACTGGCCTCACCTCAAGCAGGTCTCCGCCGCTATGCTGCTGAATCAGCTTGGCGAATTCGCGGGTATGACCACTACGAGAAAAATAGGCGATCAGAATCTTTGTCATTGCGGGCATTCCTATGCGTTATCGTGGCCAGATCAATAACTGGCTACTGATACTAAGAATTTAACAGGCCTGCCATTAAATGATTAGACCGTACAATGGAGATGGTCTTATGAAACTGATTCATCAATTTATCCCCTAGCGCACGGATGCACACCTTTGGCTTATTCGTGACGGCACAGTGCCAGTGCCGGATCAGGCGCACGCCTGCCCCAGGTCTGAAACCAGGCGGTCACCAGACAACCGATGCCCGCCGCTCCAACAATCCACCCCATGGGGCCAGGGGTGCCATCAGCAAACCAGCCCAGCATAGCGGCACTCAATACGCCACTGCCGTAGTGCATGGCACCAACCAGAGATGACGCGGTGCCGGCCTGTTTCGGAAATGCCGCCAGCGCGCTCGCCACCGAGTTGGCTACGATAAAACCGCTCACAGACATGAAACAGAAGATGGGAATCGCCAGTCCAAAGATCCCGCCCCAGCCAAAGTGGGCATTGATGGCCAACACCAGCCCAGACAATGCCGCTATACAGACACCAAAGCGGAACAGGCGCTCGCTGCCCAAACGCATCACCAGACGGGTATTTAGAAAATTGAATCCCATCACGCCGATAATATTGATGCCGAACAGCAGGCTGTAGATCCGGGGGGACACATGGTAGTAATCGACATAGGCGAAGGGTGTGCCTGCGATAAAGGCATAACAGCCCCCATAGTAGAAACCGCCCGATACCGCATAAACCAGCAACTTGGGATCACGCGCCAGCGCAAGATAGTTGCGTAGCGTAATGCCTAGGGACTCGGTACTGCGACGCGATGGGGACAGTGTTTCAGGCAAGATCCACAGGGCGCCCAATGCCAACAGGCCTAAGCCCACCAAAATCCAGAAAATGCCACGCCAGGACCACACCGCCAGTACCTGGCTGCCAATCAAGGGACCGAGTAGTGGCGCCACCGCCATCATCAGCATTAACACCGACAGCATCTGCGCCGAGCGCTCCCGTGCATACAGGTCACGCACCATAGCGCGCGCCAGAACCGGCCCGGCACAGGCACCAACTGCCTGCAGCACGCGCCAACAGAGCATCTGGGTAATGGTGCTGGACAAAGCACAACCGGCAGAGCCCAACACAAACAGTACTAGGCCAACGGCAATTGGCAGACGTCGGCCAATTCGATCGCCAATCGGCCCCCACAGCAACTGACCCAGACTAAAACCGATTAGAAAACTCGAAATGGTCAATTCAACCAGACCGATACCGGCATGCAGGTCATGCACCAGTGTCGGCAAGGCAGGCAAATACATATCCGTCGCAATCGACGAGAACGACATGAGCGCGCTCAAGATCACCAGAATACGCAGGTCTTGAGAGGCTTTCGCTTCTGCGACTGGCATTCCGGTATTCTGGCGCCCAGGCTCACCAACCGAATGTTGAAAAAACTTAGACATTAAAATTAAAACTTCCTTGCGGCATGCAATTCTCAGAAAAATATGCGCCGCAACGATTCCCCCCGCTGCGGCGGCCAGCATTAAGCTTTAAGGGACGCCATATCAATCACAAAACGATATTTAACGTCGCTCTTTAGCAAGCGCTCATACACTGCATTGATATTTTGGATCTCGACCATCTCTACATCAGAGGCAATGCCATGCGCGGCACAGAAATCCAGCATTTCCTGGGTTTCGGCAATCCCACCAATCAGTGAGCCCGCCACTGACTTGCGTCCCATCACCAGCGGTGCCGAGTTGAGGAACGGGTCCAGATTCCCCAGATAGCCCACCAGCACCAGCGTGCCGCTGATGGCCAAGGTAGGAATATAGGGGTTGATATCGTGGATATAGGGCACGGTATCGATGATCAGGTCGAACCCGCCACTGACCGCTGCCATCTGCGCACTATCGGTGGACAACACCACTTGGTCGGCGCCCAGGCGACGCGCATCCGCTTCTTTGCCAGGAGAACGGGTAAACAGCGTCACCTCGGCGCCCAGACCCTTAGCCAGCTTCAAGGCCATATGGCCCAAACCGCCCAGTCCCACTACCGCCACCCGGCTGCCAGGACCCACTTTCCAGTGACGCAACGGTGACCAGGTGGTGATGCCAGCGCAAAGCAGCGGCGCGGTCGCTTTCAGATCGAGACCGGCAGGAATCTTGAGCACAAACTGGTCGGATACCACGATGTTTTCTGAATAGCCGCCATAAGTTGGGGCATGGTCGTGCAGATCGACACTATTGTAGGTGGCAACAAAATGCTGACAAAACTGCTCCAGCCCCTGCTCACAGGCAGCGCAGTGCTGGCAGGAATCCACCATGCAACCGACCCCCACATGCTCACCAGGTTTGAACTTGGTCACTGCACTCCCTACGCTCAACACCCGACCAACGATTTCATGACCGGGCACCACCGGATACATCGTATTGCCCCAGTCGTTGCGCGCCGTATGCAGATCAGAGTGGCATACGCCGCAATACAGAATTTCGATCTCCACATCATTCGCGCGCAGCGCACGCCGATCGAAGTGATAAGGAACCATCTTTCCTTTAGCGTCGTGTGCGGCATAGCCACGAATATTTTTTAGTGCCATAAATTCACTCTCCAATGATTCAGATGATGATCAAGTAACCAACAGATCAGTTCAGAACCCAGCGCGACTAGACTCTGAGACCAGACCTATTTTTCAGCGGTTGGGAAGAAGGAAATGCCTGGTTCGGTATCGAACAAGGCATTGTTGTGTGCGGGGTTTTACACCAGCGTGATTTGTTTAGCAGAAATGTAGCAGGTACGAGCGCGCGTGATTAGAGCGCTCAAAAAGCATGGACTTATGAGATGGATTCATGAATGCCTAACAACCACATGACTAACCGGTGTAGCGCAGTCTTTCCACGACCAATGCCAGGGCCTGAGAGGCGGTGCGACTTGCATAATAGAGGTGGTAGCCTGGATAGACCGTCGCCCAATCGTCCAACACGGATTGTAGCTGCCCGGCTGCAATCTGTTGGTGTACCAAATCCTCGGGCATCCAGGCCAGCCCACGACCGGCCAGGGCTGCATTGATAATCGACTGGCTAGTATTAAAGATCAACTGCCCCGATACATTCACATTTACATTGCGGCCATCCTGGATAAATTCCCAAGCTAATAAACCGCCATGGGTTGGCAAGCGCATGGTAATGCAGTTGTGTTCGAGCAAGTCATGTGGAATTTTCGGAACCGGGCGGTTGGCAAAGTAAGCGGGACTCCCGACCACGGCCATGCGCATATCGGGTGCAATCCGTACTGCAATCATGTCCTTGGCAATATCCCCACCTAGACGCACACCAATATCAAAGCGGTTGGCCACGATATCGGTAAAGCGATTATCACTACTGATTTCTATCTTGATGTCTGGGTATTCTGGCAACCATGGTTCCAGTCTAGGCCAGATCAACTTACCGACCGCATGCTCACTGGCGGTGATACGAATCGTACCCGCCGGTTTGCCACGCAAGGCTCTCAAGGAGGTGAGTTCTGCCTCAATATCAGAAAAGCGTGGCGCCACCGTTTGATATAGACGTTCACCTGCCTCAGTGGCCGATACGCTGCGCGTGGTTCGGTTCAGCAGTTTCAGATTGAGCTTTTGTTCCAGCGAGCGGATGGTGTGGCTGAGCGCGGACTGTGATATCCCGAGTTGCGCGGCAGCACGGGTGAAACTGCCTTCGCGCACCACGGCGGCAAACGATGCCAGGTCGTTAAAATATTCCATTAATGAATTATCCTCATAACACCATCTCGATTATGCAGTCTAGTGCCAGGCTCATGATAAATCTAGACTCTTGCCCATAGCATGAAAAACCTTCACTGACCTGTGAATAGCTGGTTTCTGCTGGTCAGATGGGGAGCTTCCCCAATACCAAACAGGAGATTAACAATGCAAACACGCACACTGGGGAATAACCATTTAGAAGTCTCAGCCCTGGGGTTGGGCTGCATGGGCATGAGTGCCAACTATGGCCCACCGGCAGACAAGCAAGCGATGATCGACTTGATCCAGGCCGCCGTCGGCCGAGGCGTCACCTTTTTCGATACCGCCGAAGTTTATGGTCCGTATACCAATGAAGAACTGGTTGGCGAGGCGTTGGCGCCCTACCGGGGCCAAGTGGTGATTGCGACTAAATTCGGCTTTGATCTCGACATCGCGACCGGCGTGCGCAAAGGGGGGCTGAATAGCCAGCCTCTACACATCAAAGCGGTTGCAGAGGCCGCGCTCAAGCGCCTGAAGATCGATGCAATTGATCTATTTTATCAGCATAGAGTCGATCCTAACGTCCCGATTGAAGACGTTGCCGGTGCAGTAAAAGAGTTGATTCAGGCCGGCAAGGTGAAACACTTCGGTCTGTCCGAGCCGAGTACCACCACCATCCGCCGTGCCCATGCCATCCAACCGATTTCGGCAGTGCAAAGTGAGTACTCGCTTTGGTGGCGAGAACCGGAGAAGGAACTGTTGCCAACACTAGAAGAACTCGGCATCGGTTTTGTACCGTTTAGTCCTCTGGGAGCGGGCTTTCTCACGGGCAAAATGAATGAAAATACCCAATTTGACAGTTCAGATTTCCGCTCGCTCGTTCCGCGCTTTTCCCCTGCGGCACTCAAGGTCAATATGGCACTGGTCGACCTGGTAAGAGCCGTTGCTAAACGCAAGCAAGCAAGCCCAGCACAGGTGGCACTGGCCTGGTTGTTGGCTCAAAAACCGTGGATCGTGCCAATTCCTGGCACGACAAAGCTGCAGCGCCTAGATGAAAACCTTGGGGCGATAGCCATCGAACTGTCAGCGGATGACCTCAGGGAAATTGATACACGGATCGCATCGATCACGTTGCAAGGCGAGCGCTTACCTGAAGCGTCACTAAAAATGACCAATCAATAAATAGATGACCCACTGAGGGCCTCACGCCCAACGTCGTTTGGCCCCCAGCGCGAACAGGCAGAGTAGCGCCGCCATCCCCCCCATTTGCCACATCAGGGTATCGCTACCCAGAGCATGCATCATGCCGCCTGCCAGCAAGGGTCCACACGCCGCGCTGGCAGTGTAGGTCATCGTGATACGGCTGACGTTGATGGCGAGCGTTCGAGAGCTAGCCGTCGTGGCGGCAACAATCGCTAACGTGAGATAGGCCGTGATGCAGCCCCCTAGCATGAACATGGCACTGTAAAACACAACGGGCGCCAGCGGCAGCGTCAATAGCCCGCACATCAGCAGTGTGCCGATGGCAACGACTAAGGTTGCATGGTTCAGACCCCGGTGGTCTGATAACCAGCCAATCACATATTGCAACAGCAAGCCCCCCATACCAAACACCGAGAGCAAGGCGGCTATCTGGCCAGCGCTAAAGTGCCGGCCAGCACCAAATAGCGGAAACAAGCCGTTGAAAGCGGCGTCAATCACGCCACCGGTGAGCGCAAGCGCCACCCCTAAGATCAGAACCCTATCGCGCGCGCCAGGGGATGCGGGTGGAGGCTGCACGGCCTGTGTTTTGGGCTCTACGGATGCCACTCGCGAACCGGCCAGCAGCAAGGCGGCGCAAGCGATAAAGCCGATACCGAGCCAGAAAGGAGCGCGGGTGGTCACGCCTAGCCAGCCAGTCAATGCCGGCGCGATGATCGGGGACAAGCCAATCACGGTTTCGGTCACGCCCACCAGGCGTCCGCGAATCTTTGTCGGGGTCATGCGGTAAAGCCAAGGCTCAAGACTGATCCAGCGTAAGCCCAGGCCAAGGCCAGCCAGCGCTGCGGCCAAGAGCAACAGGCCCTTGCCTGCAATCGGGATCAGCATCAGCGCCGCGATTGAGGCGCAGAATCCAGCTTGCGCCACTTTGTGTGGGCCAAAGCGTACGCTCAGCCGTGGCGCAAAGAACTGCCCTGGCAGCATGCCGAGCCAGAGCATGGAGTTAAACAGGCCAAGCTGGGCAGCATCCAGCCCACGCTCGGTCAGCCACAATGGCAGCACAATAAAAACAATGCCAAACTGTCCAACCTGAGCCAGCGCAGAAACGGCAATTAGAATGCCAATGGTGCGCCAGTCGGTACGGGAGGGAGAAATCATGTGCGACACGGCTTGGTTTTTTCCAAAATGATCATTATTTAAACGTCTCGATACTATTATCGTAGGAAAGCATGCTTAGTACGTTGCCACTCGTACAACTTATTCAGAGCGTCCCTAGATTTCATATAATGCGCGTTAGGGTTCTTTATCCAGATTGTCTGAGCTGCCACGCAGCCTTGACCCATGAGGGGCACACTCTTAACGTATGCACATTCCGCCGGTGATAACCTGGCATTCGTGTTGCCCGCCACAGGCTCATTACTTACATGGAAATCATGACAACTACCGATTGGCTCATACTGGCACTGGTTGCCATTACTACACTCTATGCTTGGATAAGTTTCAGAATTCTTAGGGCAAACCAGGCAATGGTTTCTGCAATGAAAGATCAGCAGAACGCGGCAATGCGTCCCTATATCCAGGTATCGGTGAATGTGAGGCCCGGCACTCAGCTACTCTATCTATCGATCAAGAATGTCGGCAAAACGGCCGCCTATGATCTAGCACTTACTTTAGATAAAGACTTCTATCCCCCGGGTAAGAAGGGGGAAGAAAGTAATCTTGCTGAGAATACAGCATTTTCGCAAATCCTTGACTGTCTGCCCCCCGACGGACAACTACTGTTTCTGCTGGGCAATGGCAACGTACTCAGTAACCGGCAGAATTCTGAAGCACTCTCGCCGCTGCAATTCCAAGTGACGGCTGAGTACTTCGCTGACACCGAGTTGATATCAGAAACCTCGTCGGTGGATCTGCGACCTCACCTCAATATGGCGGTTCTGCCAGAACCTATTGTTGAGGAGCTTGAAAAGCTACGTCAGGTATTTATGAAGCTATCCAAGTCACTGGAAAAAAACCACTGACTCTGCCTTAAACTAAAAAAAAGCCTAGCGGACGATTACCCGCTAGGCTTTTTTTCATCCCAACATCATCACTAGTGACTGACATTGATATGCTGGGCAACCAAGGGGTAGCCCAGCACAAAGGTGACATGTGCGGCCACACCAGCCGCCAATGCGCGCTCGTCCATCATCAACTTTGCGCTGTGAATATTTGAGTCATTACTGATGTCACGACCACCGTCTGGGTTGCTAATACCCAAGAAGATGAAAAGCCCCGGAACCTTCTCTGCATAAAACGAAAAGTCTTCACTGCCAGAACTCGGAACCGGGATCTCTTCTACATGCCCTTTGTTGACCTGAGCCAGCATCGGCATCATGGCCTCGGTTAATTTTGGATTGTTTACGGTCACCGGATAAATATTGGCAATCTGAACATTGGCCTTAGTTTTAAATGCGGTTGCCACATCGCGTACCATCGGCGGGAACTCAGTCAGGATGGTATTGCGCGCCACTGGGCTCGCAGTGCGAATCGTGCCACTCATCTTCACTTCATTCGGAATCACGTTAGAAGCGGTGCCACCTTGGATGGTGCCAAATGACAGCACGCCACCACCTTGCATCAGGTTGGTTCGGCGGCTAATGATCGACTGTGCCCCATTGATGATTTGCGCACTGCTATAAATGGCATCCGAGCCAGTCCAGGGCATTGAGGCATGCGTGCCAGTACCGGTTACGGTGATTCTGAAATCGTCGATGCTACTCATGATCGTGCCGGACTTGTAAACATAGGTTCCGGTTTTGTAGCGCGGCATCACATGCATGCCAAACACCGCTTGCACTTTGTACTTGTCAAACACGCCTTCTTCGAGGATCTTGCGCGCGCCATAGTGTTCTTTATCGGTAAAGTCATCCAGATCAGCCGCGCCTTCTTCTGATGGTTGGAAGACAAACACTACGGTCCCCGAGACCTTGTCTTTATTTTTAGCCAGAATCTCAGCCGCTCCCATCAACATGGCGGTGTGGCCGTCGTGGCCACAGGCGTGCATCACATCAACGGTTTTGCCAAAATAGTTACCCTTGGCCTGACTGGCAAAGGGTAGTCCAGTTTCTTCTTTGATCGGCAGTGCATCCATGTCTGCACGCAGGGCAACCACCGGTCCAGGTTTTCCGCCCTTCAAGACCCCGATCACCCCGGTTTTGGCAACCCCGGTCACCACTTCCATGCCCAGTGCGCGCAGATGATCTGCAACAATTTTGCTGGTGCGCACTTCAAAACGACCAAGCTCTGGATGCTGATGAAGGTCCCGCCGCCAGGCGATCACACTGGCACTTTCTGCGGAGGCAGCCTGCTGAATCCAAGTTGTTGTACCTTTATCCAGGCTTTCTCCGGTTGCCATTGCGGCTTGCCCTGCCACGACCCCAAAAGCAAGCAAAACAGTAGGAACAATTACCTTTAATCGCATTGTCTGTCTCCCCTATTATTAAGTCTGATAGGTATATAAATACCAATAATTAAGCGACTTCATTAATTAATGATATTCGCATCGCCAAACCTTCTCAAACCATCACCGCAGGGGGGTAGGCTCTAGTTGCATCACAATTCGCATTAATCTGCCATATTTACTGATTATTTCTTTTATTTTGAATGCAAAACTATTAAATAACATTATTTAACATGGTTTTAAACCAATAAAGCACACCCGCTACACAACCATATTAATCTCGCTATATATCCCGCAGTATTCTTTTGGTATTTTATTCAAGACTAAAGACATATAAAATAATATATTTCGAAAAATAACATCTATAGTAAATATGCTGCTTTTTTGTATGGTTCATTGTGAAATTTTCTTAAGCTAAGAAACACAGAGGTGGTACCTGCATTCACCAGAGATCTCTAGGCGCATTTGCTACATCCCACCGTCACGCGCACATACGGGTAGATCTAGATAGAACAGCAGGTCTTCTCGTACTTGATTTAGCGTGGGGGATGGTATGGATGTTGCCCATCGCTAAGGTCTGGCAAGCGAAGCAAGGGCGACCGATTTGACAGCTTTTCACCATGGCGTCAGTGATAGTTTCAGCCTAATAAGTTCTTCAGCCCCCTCTTTCTAAGCAATAGATTTCGTCCACCGGCCTTTTGATCCGGGCCTCAAGCAATGCTGGTTGCTTCAACAACCGCATAGCCGCCGTGGACAATAAAAATTCATGCCTTGATCATAAAACACAATAATCTACAGTAATATAAATACAAACTAAAACACAATAAATGAGGCACGCTATGCAAATTACCAAAAGACTCACTCTCACTCTGGCAGTCGGGCTATGCGCACTGCTGGTGGTTGGCGGATATGGCATCTGGCAACTCAACCAGGCTCAACAACGTTTCCATTATGTGGCCATCAACACATTTCCCAGCATTAAAGCGATTACTGATGCACAACATAGCACCTCAGAAATTCGCATTGCATCACTGAAATATTTATTGGCAACGGATGCCGACACCCGCAATGCGGAAAAAGCAATCATTGCTGAGAATGATAAAAAACTAGATGCCATCCAGGCTGATTATCTGGCTAATGATATCTCGGATGACACGGATCGGCAGATGCTGGACAACGACAAGAGCGCATTGGCCAATTACCGTGCGGTCCGTGATAAGGCACTACAAGTCAGCGACACCAACCACGAGGCGGCCGTTAAAATACTGGTCATTGAGGCAAAAGATGTAACCAGCCTGCTGAATAAAAGCTTCAGTGATCACGCAGTTTACAATTTTAAACTGGCAAACGACTTAGTCGACAATAACCAGAAAAATTATGATCTATCGTTCGGAATCTTGATAACGCTCATTGTGGTGGCTTTTCTGATTTCTGGCCTGCAAGGGGCACAATTATTCCGGATTATTCGTAATGGATTAACTAATATTCAAAGCACCTTGGAGCATGTCAGTCAGTCACTGGACTTCACCCAGCGCGCTAAAATTACGCACATGGATGAAATCGGTAAAACCGCTACCGCATTTAATACTTTGCTAGACGTTTTGCAAAAAAATCTAAAAAGCATTCTGACTGGAGCGCATGAAGTCGCCCGTTCTTCAACCGAGATGACACAGACGGCAGATGAAGTTTCCCGGGCATCATCGGCACAAAGTGAGGCCTCAGCAAATATTGCCGCCACGATTGAACAGATGACGGTCAGTATCAACCATGTAGCTGACCGCGCACGTACCGCACAAAATCTGTCAACCGAATCGAATCAGCTGGTAAAAGATAGTGCGGTCATTATCGCCCAAACGATTCACGATATTCACGAAATATCAGGTGTAGTGAATACCTCGGCTAGCAGTATTCGCGAACTCGAAGACTATAGTGGTCAGGTTAGCAGTGTCATCAATGTGATTCGCGAGATTGCCGACCAGACAAATCTGTTGGCCTTAAATGCAGCGATTGAGGCGGCGCGCGCCGGTGAGCAGGGGCGCGGGTTCGCGGTCGTCGCCGATGAAGTGCGCAAACTAGCAGAGCGCACCGCCAAATCAACACAAGAAATTTCAGCCACGATCGAAACCATGGTTTCACGTTCTCAGCAAGCGACTACCCAGATGCAATCGGCCGAACAACTGGTCACCACCGGGGTCAAGCGTGCAGATGAAGCAGACCAAGCCATCAAACGCATTGGAGAGACCTCGAGTAATGCAGGCATGATGGTCAGCGAAATCAGTGCTTCAATCAGTCAACAAAGCGTTGCCAGTAACAATATTGCTGTAGAAGTTGAACGCACGGCGCAGATGTCAGAAGAGGCAAGTGCAGCGGCACAGCATACGGCCACCACCGCCAAGCATCTGAGTGAGTTAGCTGGCACCCAGATTGCAACGCTGGCAACCTATACGCTGTAAGCACTGACACTTCATTTGACAACCCGCTGAGCCGCAAGGCGCTGCGGGTTTTTTATTTTGCCGCCATCGCAAAGAGACCGATGGCGGCAAAACTGACGTCGTAGTAGCAACTATGAATCCGATTAATATATGTAATTTGATAGATCGTTGCCCTTCACGCCACACTAGCTATAAGCCGTTGAAACATAACCCTCAAGAGGTAGCGCCATGTCAAACGAATCGAAGTGTCCGTTCACGGGCGACGCTCGTAAGCACACCATAGCCGGGGCTCCAAGCAATGCAGACTGGTGGCCCAATCAACTGAAACTGAGCATCTTGCACCAGCACGCATCTAAGTCCAATCCCATGGACGCAGCGTTCAACTATGCAGACGAATTCAAGCAGCTAGACCTGGCGAGCGTGAAACAAGATCTGACCGCACTGATGACCCACTCGCAGGACTGGTGGCCGGCCGACTTTGGCCACTATGGGCCGTTGTTTGTGCGCATGGCATGGCATAGCGCAGGGACCTACCGCACCGGCGACGGTCGCGGCGGTGCGGGAACTGGCAATCAGCGCTTTGCCCCGCTGAATAGTTGGCCTGACAATGTCAACCTCGATAAGGCGCGTCGCCTGCTCTGGCCAATCAAGCAAAAATATGGCCGCCAAATCTCTTGGGCTGACCTGATGATTCTTGCTGGCAACGTCGCGCTGGAATCAATGGGATTCAAGACCTTCGGTTTCGCTGGTGGGCGTGAGGATATCTGGGAACCAGAACAAGACACTTACTGGGGAGCGGAGCGCACTTGGCTGGATGACAAACGCTACACGGGAGACCGGGATCTCGAAAATCCACTCGCAGCGGTACAGATGGGACTGATCTACGTCAACCCGGAAGGACCAAACGGCAACCCAGACCCAATCGCCGCCGCCAGGGATATTCGCGAGACCTTCGCGCGCATGGCGATGAATGATGAGGAGACCGTGGCGTTAATCGCGGGTGGCCACACTTTTGGTAAAACCCACGGTGCAGGAGATGCAAAACTGGTGGGGCCAGAACCCGAGGCGGCAGGTATCGAAGCCCAAGGCCTCGGTTGGAGCAGCAGTTTTGGTTCTGGTAAGGGGGGCGATACTATTTCCAGTGGACTGGAAGTTACCTGGACCACAACGCCGACCAAGTGGAGCAATAACTTCCTTTGGAATTTGTTTGGCTACGAATGGGAACTGACGAAAAGCCCGGCAGGCGCACATCAATGGAAACCAAAGCATGACATGGGCGCGGGCACGGTACCGGATGCGCATGACCCGTCGAAGCACCACGCACCCGCGATGCTCACCACGGATCTTGCCTTGCGCTTCGATCCTAGCTACGAAAAAATTGCACGGCGCTTCCTTGAAAATCCGGACCAGTTCGCCGATGCCTTTGCCAGAGCGTGGTTTAAACTGACGCATCGTGATATGGGACCGCGTACACGTTATCTCGGCGCCGAGGTTCCGGCAGAAGTGCTTCTCTGGCAAGACCCGATTCCGGCGGTGAATCATACGCTGATTGACGACGCGGATATTGCCGCCTTAAAAGTCAAGATTCTGGCCTCTGGCCTGTCGATCGCTCAACTGGTCAGCAGCGCATGGGCTTCGGCCGCCACCTTCCGTGGCAGTGACAAACGCGGTGGCGCCAACGGGGCACGTATCCGCCTGGCTCCGCAAAAGGATTGGGAAGCCAATCAACCCGCTGAATTAGCGCAGGTGCTATCCAAGCTCGAAGCGCTGCAGCAGGAATTCAACAGCGCACAGTCTGGTGGCAAGAAAGTCTCACTGGCTGATCTGATTGTTCTAGGCGGCTCGGCCGCAGTCGAAGCCGCCGCCCAAAAGGCAGGCCAGAGCGTCAAGGTTCCCTTTGCGCCGGGGCGGATGGATGCGTCGCAGGATCAGACGGATACCGAGGCATTCGCCGTGCTGGAACCGATTGCAGATGGTTTCCGCAACTATGTGCGCAAAGGACTAGAGGGATCAGTCGCTGAATTGTTGATAGACAAGGCGCAACTGATGACGCTGAGCGCACCCGAAATGACCGTACTGATCGGTGGTCTGCGTGTATTGAATGTGAACTTTGATCATTCAGCACATGGCGTGTTCACCACCCGACCCGAGACGCTCAGCAATGACTTTTTCGTCAACCTGCTCGATATGGGCACCCAGTGGCAGAAGTCAGCCAGCACGCTTGGTGTATTGGAAGGACGTGACCGGGTCACTGGCGAGATTAAGTGGACCGGGACCATCGTAGATTTGGTTTTTGGTTCTAATGCCCAACTGCGCGCGTTGGCAGAAGTTTATGCCAGTAATGATGGGCTCCCCAGGTTTGTACAGGATTTTGTGGCAGCCTGGAACAAGGTCATGAACCTTGATCGTTTCGACCTTGCTTGATATTGCGCGTTAGGGAAGTCCCTCCTACAGACCGCCTCTCAGTTTGAGGCGGTCTGTATGCGGTTGAGTGATGGCGCACGACTCTGACTTATGAGCTAGTCTCATAACGGCATGCGGTTTATTAGTCTTAATCAAAAAGTCATTGCCTCTTATTATCTACCCATCAAGCACTCTGCCCAGAGATCCAACGCCCGAATAGATGACAGAGCCAACCTTGCCCCGGACTTGATCATTTGATCAATGTTCGGCATTTGACTTGGAGATTGCCCCATGAGCACTCAACCTTCGGCTGCGCGCCAAGCGTTCGGCCATATTGCCCCTGCACTCGCAGATTTAACTGACACGGTCTTGTTTGGCGATGTCTGGCTGCGCCCTGGACTATCTGTACGTGATCGCTGTCTGATTACGGTGTCCAGCCTGATCGCGCTATACAGAACCAACGAGTTGCCGTTTCACCTCAAGAAGGCACTTGAGAATGGCGTCAGCCGCGATGAGATCATCGAAGTGATCACTCATCTCGCGTTTTACTCTGGCTGGCCAACAGCAAATACCGCGCTGACCATCGCACAACGCGTCTTTAACGAAATCGACGCTTGAGCCAAGGGTGTCGATGCCATTATTACTCACTGGGACTAAGCTGCCCGGAGAACCCATGATGAATTACCGCTATTTGGGACGCAGTGCCCTGCAAGTCTCCCCTTTGTGCCTCGGCGCCATGATGTTTGGTGGAGAAACCGACGAGCCGACCGCCAAGCGCATTATCGACAAAGCGTTTGATCAGGGAATTAACTTTATCGATACCGCTGACGTCTATCACGCCGGACGTTCAGAAGAAATTGTCGGGCGCGCCATCGCCCAGCAACGGGATAGTTGGGTGATCGCGACTAAATTTGGCTTCCCGAGCCAACCGGGGCCAAATCATCAGGGACAGTCGCGCAAATGGATCATGCAGTCGGTAGAGGCCAGCCTGAAACGGCTGGGGACCGACTACATTGATATCCTGTATTTTCACCGTGCGTTGGCCAATGTCCCTATGGAAGAAGGCGTGCGCGCAATTGGCGACTTGATCCGCCAGGGCAAGTTACGCTATTTCGGGGTATCCAACTTTCGTGGTTGGCGCATCGCCGAAATCGTGCGCCTGGCCGATCAGCTCGGCATTGACCGACCGGTAGCCAGTGAGCCTCTATACAATATGGTTGACCGTACGGCCGAAGTTGAACAACTCCCGGCGGCGGACTACTACGGCCTGGGGGTGGTGTCCTATAGCCCGCTGGCCCGTGGTGTGCTAACCGGAAAATATGCGCTCAATGCACCCGCACCGGCAGATAGCCGTGCCGGTCGTGGCGACAAACGCATTCAGCAAACCGAATGGCGCACTGAGTCACTCGAAATTGCCCAGACGATTGCCGCGCATGCCGCTGCGCGTGGGACCACACCGATTGCCTTTGCCCTGGCCTGGGTACTCAACAATCGTTTGGTTAGCGCCACCATCGCCGGTCCACGAACCGAAGCCCACTGGGACAGCTATGTCGAAGCGCTGAGTGTAGAAATAGGGATCGAAGACGAACAGCTGATTGATCGCCTGGTGCCTCCAGGCCATGCTTCAACCCCCGGATATACCGATCCAGGCTATCCGGTAGAAGGTCGGCAGATCGCCTGATTGCGCTGCGTGGGATAAAAATGCGGTAGTACTATCACCACAGAAGGGGAGCGTCTTAGACGCTCCCCTTCTGGTATTCACGTACTGACAGAGAACCAAGCTGACGCTTACTTGGTCATGCTCTTGCCGTAACTGGCCGCAGCAGTGCGCATTTGCGGCAACAGGCCTTTTTCTGCCGATTTGAGCATTTCACTCGCTACACTATTGAGGATGGGGGTTTGTTGCTCCATCAGCTTTTTACCGGCAGCAGATTGATAAAATGCCAGCACTTGTTTGAGTTCTTCGTTGCTGAACTTGGCCGAGTAGGCCTTGGTCAGGCTAGTCTCAAACTGGCTTTTTCTGGCATTGGCATTGAAATAGTTGCTCGCCAGCTTGTGCTGCTGATCAACATAACCCTTGAGGTTAGTTTGCAGCTTCTTTTGCTGTTCTGGAGTCAACACGACTTTGTTTTTTCCCAAGTATTCTTGCAACAAGGGAATCGACGAACTGGTAGCTTGCTGCGCAAGGCTGACACGCAGATTATCCAGATGCGTGACGGCGATCAGCTCTTTAATGGTTGCGTCTTGTGCCGCATCGGCATGGGCCAACAACGGCGAGGCAAAAACGAGGGAAGCGAGAAGTACTTTTACTGAAACGGTACGAGACATCATGAATGGTTTCTGATCCGGGGATGAGGAACAAGCCATGAGTCTGTCACCTGGGTCAGGACGGGTCAACTGTATGTCCAGAATATGTGTACAAAAATTGTTAGCTTTTCCTGCAAACATTTTCGATCAGCCTCACGCCACCACCCCCATCTGAATCTGGTATTTCTTGATTTTAGAATGCAGCGTCGTTCTAGATAGGTTTAATACGCGAGCCGCTTGTGATACCCGTCCATGGGCTTGATTTAGCGCCTGGATGATCAGTTTTCTCTCGAGATTTTCCACCTGCTCAATCAAACTTCCACCTTGTGCCTGTACTTCTGGCATCACTGGTTGAACTTGAAGTATTGGCAAGGACTTGATCTCAAATACCTCTTCGTCAGAGGCGATAGAGTCGAGTGTGCCGTCATGTTCTTGTAATGCCATGCTACGAACGATGACATTTTCCAGCATCCGCACGTTTCCTGGCCAGGTTTTGCTTTTTAATACTGAGAGAGCGCTCTCGCTGATGCCATGAATGCGGTATGCCGCGATTCCCTGGTGTTTTTCAATAAAGTGCAACGTCAAGGGTTCGATATCATCCGACCGGGCACTAAGCGGTGGCAAGGCCAATATTCCAACACAAAGTCGATAAAATAGGTCGACACGCAGGCGTTTTTCCTTGATCAGTTGTGCGGGGGGTTCATTCATGGCAGCAATAATACGCACATCGGAGTGTTGTTCCTGGCTGCCCCCCAGTTTCCAGAACGTTTTATCTTGTAAAAACCGCAGCAGCTTGTTCTGCATTTCAATCGGCATGGAGTTCATTTCATCCAAGAACAGCGTGCCGCCATTGGCAATCTCCAAATACCCTTTGCTGTTCTCTGCACCAGTGAAGGCTCCTTTCACGCTACCAAACAAAGAGCGCTCAATCAGCGGCACGGGCAAAGCGCCACAATTTAGTGCAATAAAAGGCTTATCGGCTCTTTTGCTTGATTTATGCACTAACTTAGCAAAAAGCTCCTTGCCAGTTCCGGTTTCACCCACAATCACCACCGGTGCATTATTTTGCGCCAGTTTTTTTGCTTTATTAATTAAAGAGACCATCACCTTGCTATTGGTAACAATATCGTGGCAATGTTGCTGCTGATCACTATAGAGCAGTTGATTTAATTCAACCACTTGCTGCTGCAGACGTCTAACATCAGATAAATCACGTCCAATTTCAATCACGCCCTCAATTTCGCCTTGGCTGGAGTAAAGGGGGATCGTGGTATGTTGGTAATCAACCGCTTTACCTTTAAAATTATAATATATCTGATAGTTACCTATATATTCCGCACCATTCTTAAGAGCATCCAGCATGGTGCTATTTTCTTCTTTCAGATGGTTATAAACTTCCAGTACACGTTTTCCCAAGGCGTTTTGGTTACCATAGTTATCTATTTCCGCACTCTCGTGATTGTAATAAATAAATTTCCCTTCTTTATTTATGATCGTGATAGGTTGATGAATCAGATCAAAAAAGCGTGAAAATATTTTCAATGCACGTTCTAGCTCGGTGGTAGCCGAGGTCATGATAGGGCTCCTAAGACAACTGGCACTGAGGGCAGCCAAGTGACGAAATTTCGTCAGATTGTACACTTTATGTATTTATGCACCTTTATCGACATCAATAGATTTAGATTTTTCTTATTTATCAGGTGATCGATCATGGCACGTTCCTTGCTCCCCTTCTAAGATCAGAGCGAGAGGTTGACCAGTGGTTTGAGATCAGCGGGTAATGACAAACGTGTATTTTGACTTAGCTTAAGACTAAATCAACAACTGTATTGTTATATCAATTTTATAACTTTCAATTTTCATATTAAATACAGCCAAGTTGGTTTATTTAACGTTCGCCATAACCAGAAATTAAGTCATTGATAGGTAGAATTAATCATGGCTTATCGATTATTAATTTTATGGACATAATGCGATGAAAATGTTAAAAGTTGCTGCCAGCGCTTCCACTTTAAATAGTTTCAAGACTACACGCGAACTTGTTGATCTCTACGAAACCGACTTTACCGATATCGGTGCCATTGCGCTTACCCAAGAAGACATTGATCAGGGCATGCTAGATACAATTGGCAATACGCAATTTGATATTCCGGTTTTTGCTGTGATTAAACAAAATCAAAAACTACAGGCTGATATTTATCCACGCTTAGCTGGGCTGATTGATCTTAATGGCGTCACCACCGAATTTTTCGGTAAACAGATAGATGCGGCTGCAAGCACCTATGAGAATAGTTTATTACCACCTTTTTTCTCAAACATGACGCAGTACGTGGATAAGGGAAATGTGTCTCTGTCGACCCCTGGGCATAATGGTGGTCAATTTTTCCGGCAAAGCCCTGCCGGACGGCGATTCTATGATTTTTTTGGTGAAACCCTGTTCCGTGCAGATATGGCAAGTTCTGAAGTGAAATTGGGGGACCTGCTGATACATGAGGGGGCAGCCTGTGAGGCGCAGCAGCATGCGGCCAAGGTTTTCAATGCCGACAAAACCTATTTCGTCTTAAACGGCACGTCTTCTTCAAACAAAGTGGTGCTCAATGCGCTACTGACCCGTGGAGATCTGGTTCTGTACGATCGAAACAACCATAAGTCCTGTCAGCATGGCGCCTTGCTCCAGGCTGGCGCTACCCCGGTCTATATGGAGACTTGCCGTAATCCGTTTGGCTTTATTGGTGGGATTGACGCTGCGTGTTTTGATGAAGCCTATTTGCGCGAAGAAGTCCGTCAGGTCATGCCAGAAAAAGCCGGGGATAAACGGCCATTTCGTTTGGCAATTATTCAGCTCGGAACCTACGATGGCTGCACCTATAACGCCAGAAAAGTAGTGGATAAGATTGGCCATTTGTGTGACTACATTTTGTTTGACTCCGCCTGGGTCGGCTATGAGCAGTTCATTCCAATCATGAAAAACTGCTCTCCAATGTTGTTAGATCTGAATGTGGATGATCCCGGGATCCTGGTGACCCAGTCGGTACACAAATTATTAGCCGGCTTGTCTCAAGCCTCTCAAATTCACAAAAAAGACCGGCATATCAAAGGCCAGGCGCGCTACTGTGATCACAAGCACATGAACAATGCTTTCATGCTGCATGCCTCTACTAGCCCAAGTTATCCAATTTATGCTTCATTGGACGTCAATGCCCAGATGCACGAAGGAAAACATGGCCACAAAATGTGGGCGGATGCACTGACCGTGGCAATCGAGACCCGCAAACTGATTTTTAGCGCCTGCTCGATGATCAAACCGTTTGTACCGCCGATGATTGACGGCAAAGCCTGGCAAGACCATGAGACAGCAAAGATTGCACAGGACGTGCGCTTCTTTGAATATGTACCAGGCGAAAAATGGCATTCATATGAGGGGTTTGAAAAGGATCAATACCTGGTTGATCCATGCAAGTTGCTTCTGACTACCCCGGGTATTGATGTTGAATCTGGCCAGTACACTAAGTTTGGGATTCCTGCGACCATCTTGTGTAATTACTTGCGTGAACATGGCATCACACCGGAGAAAAACGACCTTAATTCAATTCTATTTTTGATCACACCATCTTCGAATCTGACCAAAATGCAGCATTTGGTTGCTTTACTGGCGCGCTTTGAAAAGTTAATTGAAGATGACGTTCCGATGCAACAGGTCTTGCCCTCTATTTACCAAGCTAACCAAGAACGCTATCGCGGATACACCATCCGCCAACTTTGCCAAGAAATGCACACTATTTACATCAGTAACAATATAAAAGATGTGCAGAAAAAATTGTTCCGCAAAGCCACCATGCCTAAGGTTGCCATGCTGCCGCAAGATGCCCACATTCAGTTTGTCCGCAATAACGTCGAGTTGCTGCCCTTAAGCCAGATCGAAGGCAGAATTGCCGCTGAAGGGGCCTTGCCTTATCCACCAGGGATTATTTGTATCGTACCAGGAGAAATCTGGGGAAATGCTGTACTGGATTACTTCAAAACCTGGGAATCGGTGATTTCCCTATTACCTGGCTTTGCCCCTGAACTACAAGGGGTCTACGCAGGGACGAGCAGCGATGGCAAGCCTTGTATCTACGCTTACGTCATAAAGCAATCAGCGTGAGCTCGCGTTGATGGTCATGCCATTGACGTCGGCTGAATAGTGTTACCACCGACGACTCAAAGATGCCGAATAGTGTCTTTGAGTCGTCGGTTCGCAATGGACGTTAATGTATAGCCCCCCTTCCCTATATTTCAGGATTGGGTTGATGCAGATAGTGATGACTGGCCCGCTAATTTACAACATATTATTAAATACGATAATGGCGATATTCTCATCATAAGCATACAATCCCACGCGTGAAAGCTGATGCTATGTCGCTGGACCCGAGAATCCACCTGCACCAGCCATATTGATCATACTTGCCGATTCTCGTTCCGGCTGGGAGTAGCTCCATGTTTGTTTCCACTCGCAAACTGAGTCAATTTCTCAAACCTCTATCTGATGCCACTCAGGATGGGGTTGATCTTACTGTTACGTTAGATGAGAAAAGCAGCTTGGGCTGGATTGCCCAGTTGATGACTCGGTTGCTTGGGCGCTTTCACAGCGCCTTGATCAAGATTGCCAGCACGGCAATTCAGTTATCCAGGCAAGCACCTGAACTGGCCAAATTATCTAAGGTCATGGAAGAACGTGCTTGTGCACAGCAAAAAAATGCCGAAAGCATTTCTTCCGCCAGCCTGATACTGGCCGATACGGTGCAGTCGATTACTAATAGTGCCAGCGAAGCTTCCGCTTTTTCACAGCAAGTGGCGGATGCAGCAGAAAGTGCCAACAGCAACGACCGGCAAAGCCGCCAGCAAATTCAGGCAATCGGTGAGAGCACTACCACGCTGGAGCAGCAGATGGCACTGCTCAAGACTAGCTCGGCTTCGATTGGTGAAGTCGTTGAACTGATCAAAAATATTGCTGACCGCACGCGCTTGTTGTCGTTGAATGCCGCAATTGAGGCGGCGCGCGCAGGTGAACAGGGGCGCGGGTTTGCTGTAGTGGCAGACGAGGTGCGCAAACTCGCGGACCAGACGATGGGTGCAACGCAAAATGTTGAAGAGCTACTGGATACCATTCAGCAGCAGGTCACCACATCCAGCGACACCATGGTGGAAATGTCTCAACAGGTAAAACAGGGCATCACCGTGTCTCAAGCGGCGGGTACAGCTATTGAAGCTGCCTCGCGTGATATGGGCACATTGATTGACCATGTCAGAACTATCGCCACCGCCAGCAGTTCACAAAATGAAAAGGTCAGGGCCATTACCGAACAGATTGGTGAAGTCGTGACCAGCACCAACCTGCAATTGACCGACGCTCAAGAATTGGCGGCCAGTGCAAGCAAGGTAAGCACACAATGCGACACGCTTCTGACGGAGGTCGGGGAGTTCCGTTTTGCCGGTCACCAACGGGTGCGCAAACTGGTCGAAGAATCAATCCAGCAATGGCAGTTGCGGACGTTGGAGCGCAGTGACTTGGAAAATAAACTCAAGGCACTGTGCAAACTGATTCCCGCGCTTGAATTGAGCTACATCACCGACAACAGCGGTAAACAGGTCACCTCGGATGTTTCTTCAGAGGGACTGGACGCAGACTCGGTGGGCTTTAACTGCCGTGAACGCCCATGGTTTCAGGCTGTCAGCAGAAATCAACGGCTATTTATCTCCGATATTTATCGTTCAATCATCACTGGCAACTATGGCTTTACGGTTGCAGCACCGTTATTTGGCCCCTCAGGCCAACTACTGGGCGTACTGGGTGCCGATGTGCGCTTTGACCATATTATCGAGCTCTAGCGTCCCTCTGCTGCGTGCTTGAATAAGCGACAAAGCTGCTGGGTTGCGGGTCCACTTCTATCTGGATCTGCCTGGATCAAGTAGAGCGACAAATGACGACGCTGACCACTCTTGAGTGGCAGCGGCGCTAAGCTGCCTTGTGCCAGCAGAGTCGTAATGTCATGTTCTGGCAGCCAGGAAAATGCCAGTCCCGCCATCACCGCAGCCAGGGAGGTTTCCCCCTTGCTAACGGTCCAACGTTGCCGCGCACCTAGCCAACCAAAATCCCTGGGCTGCTCTATGCCAGAATCGCGCACGACAGCCTGGGTATGCGCAGCCAAGTCATCCATGGTTAACGGTCGATTGAGTTGCAAGAGTGGATGGCTGGACGCGGCCACCGCAATAAAGTGCGCATCGAATAACCAGTCCCCTAGAAACCCTGGTGGCACCCGGGTGCCAATCGCTAAATCGACTTTACCCGAAAATAACGCTTCATCAGCCCCGGACATTACGACTTCATGCAACTGCAAACGGGTCGTGGGACACAAGTCGGCAAACTGCCCCAGCACTGAAAGCAAGGTATCAGTGGGATACAAGCTATCAACCGCCAAGCGTACTTCTGCCTCCCAGCCCTGGCTAAGCTGCAATGCTCGTGCCTCTAGGCGCTCAAAATGATCAGCTAACATAACCGCATCGCGCAGCAACGCCTCTCCGGCAGAGGTCAAGCTCATGCGGCGTCCATTCGCTTCTAACAGTGGGACCCCAATCTGTTCTTGCAAGCGCGCCAGGGTATAGCTGATGGAGGATTGGCTGCGATGCAATAGTTTGGCCGCTTGGGCAAAGCCGCCACTCTCAACCACCGCCTGCAAAACCCGCCACTGGATTAGATCGGTACGCGGCAATTTCATATTCAATCAAATTTTTCGATATATATATGCTAAATTTTGCGCTTTTTTATCTATTAATCAAGTCCAATAATCACAATTGATTTGGGTCGAAGTGCAAGGCAACACTGTTGTCTGCCACGACCGGCCACAATAGATAGAGGAGCAACCATGACACAGACATTTATTAGCCGAGAACTTGAAACCTCGGTTGACGGTATTGCCGTATCCGATGGCGCAGGGGTCAAACTGAAACGTGTGTTAAGTAGCAGCCTGCAAAAACGCCTGGATCCTTTTTTGATGCTGGACGAGTTTGGTTCCGATAGCCCTGATGATTACTTGGCCGGATTCCCTGACCACCCACATCGCGGCTTTGAAACCGTTACCTACATGCTAGAAGGGCGGATGCGCCACCGGGATAACGCGGGGAATGAAGGTCTTCTTAATGCTGGAGATATACAGTGGATGACGGCTGGGAGCGGCCTGGTCCACTCTGAAATGCCCGAGCAGCAGCATGGTCGCATGCAGGGTTTCCAGTTATGGGTCAATCTGGCAGCCAAAGACAAGATGATTGCGCCATGTTACCGCGGGATTCCCGCCGCAGAAATTCCTCAACTAAGCCCGGTTTCAGGGGTCCAGGTCAAGATCATTGCGGGCACACTTGAGGGAGTGACTGGCGCGATTCAAGGAATTCGTACCGAACCGGTGTATCTGGATATTGAGCTTGCGGCTGGGTGCGCGCACGATTTTTCCATCGACTCTAGCCATAATGCGTTTATCTATGTGTATCACGGTGAGCTGATGGTTGGCGAGCAAGCCAAATCGGTCTCAGCGGGTCAGTTGGCCGTATTGAGTAATCCGTCGCTCAGTAATGGGGTACATCTGGGTAGTTCGCATGGTGCGCGCCTGCTGCTGATTGCGGGTCAGCCAATCGGGGAGCCAATTGTACAATGGGGTCCTTTTGTCATGAATACACGCGAAGAGATTGAGCAGGCTTTTGCGGATTTCCGACGCGGGCAGTTCTAATTCAGGCATGACCTTATCGCGATGGAGCACCGCTGAATGCAGCGCTCCATCGCAAACTATAGGCATCACTTAACACATTGTTCATGGCAATAACCGTTGGTGTCTAATGAGCAGACCTGACGATCTGGGCTCTGCCGATAGACCATACAATGCTCACTTAAAGCACTTTATGTTTAGGCTCCCTTGCTCAGGTTGATAGAACACTAGCGTGTCCACGCAAAATCAGAGTGTTCCGATGCTCAATTTCCCGACATAGTTTATGCTTAAGCACAGGATGGAAGCAGGTCTTGAGCGCGGTCAGCGGCAAGTCTTAATCGCCCCCCCATCTGATTCTCAGATTTAGCATCTCTCAATACAAGAAGCACGGCCCGGCATCATGACTCACTAAGCTAGTCCGTTCATTCTGGCGTACTCCACCAAATCCAGAGTGGTTTTCAAATTGAGCTTGGTTAGCAATCGCATTTTATAGGTGCTAACGGTCTTGGGACTAATAAATAGCGATTGGGCAATATCTTTGTTGCGACCTCCCTGGGCGATAAAACGCAAGACCGCGAGTTCGCGTCGGCTGAGTACCGGCACGGCTCGGGTGTTGCCACTATCGCCCCCCGGAAAACAGCGGTATCCGGCACGTACGAGTTGTACCGCGTACAGAATTTCCTGCATTGAACTCGACTTGCTGACATAACCGCAAGCACCCTGTTCGGCGGCGCGGGTGATGTAAATCCGCTCTTCTCGTGCGCTTAACACCAGGATCTTAATCTTCTGATCCACCAGGCTAATCTGACGAATCAGCCCTAAGCCATCAGAAGAGGACAAGGCCAGATCAAGAATCACTAAGTCGGGTGTATGCATGCGTACGCACGACAATGCTTCGGCGCCGCTGGCTTCGCCAACCACCTTGCAGCGTCCTTCTTGCTCCAGATAAGTGCGTAGCGCCATACGGATCGGCGGATGATCATCAATTACCACAACTGTACACATTACTTTCCCTTTCGATAAATCAACAAGATTGTTAAAGCAAAGGGTAAGTAATAATGTTGATTGAATCCTGATGGTGGCCGACGGACGAGCGGAATATGAAACACCCCCGCGTCAGCGGGGGTGTTAGTCAGTGCGGGTTGGAGTAGGAAAATCGGCCCCAGAGAACAATCAGATCAGAATAATTGGTCTTTGACGTTTTCCACGGCATCGGCCGGAGGCGGTGTATCTGCCTGGGTTGCCGCATCGGCAGCCGGTGCAGAAGAGGTATCGGGAGCCACTGGTACCGAACCACGATTATTGATCTTGATGTCAGGGTTGGTATTCTGGAATTCTTGGTAGTAATACTCATCCCCACCACGCTGTCCAGCCCCGGCGCGCACCACAATCCCGGTCGGCATCGGCAAATCAACTTCAGGTGCTGACTTGAGCGCATTCGCCATGTAATTGATCCAGATTGGCAACGCAGCGGTACCACCATAACCATAGCGTCCTAAACTACGAGGTTGGTCATACCCGACCCAAGTTGCGGCGACCAGGGTCGGATTAAAGCCGACAAACCACGCATCCTTAAAGTCACTGGTGGTCCCGGTTTTGCCTGCCAGATCTTGACGACCCAGACTCATTGCACGGGTTGCCGTACCATAGCGGATCACGTCCTTCAGCATGCTGGTCATGATGAAAGCATTGCGCGGGTCAATCACAGGTGCCCCACCCTGACCGGCAACCACCGGCTGCGTCTTGGCCAGAACCCGACCGGACGAGTCTTCAATACGATCAATAAAGTAACCGTGCGTCCGGAAACCACCATTAGCCAATGTCGCGTAGCCTTCAGCCATTTGCAGTGGGGTCACCGACCCGGCGCCCAGCGCCATAGGCAGATAGGCTGGATGCTGCTTGGCGGCAAAACCAAAGCGCTGAATATATTGCTGTGCATAGTCGGTACCAATAGCCTGTAACAGACGTACCGACACCAGGTTGCGCGACAGCGTCAGCGCATGACGCATGGTAATCATCCCCAAGAAGCGACCATCGTCGTTCTTTGGTTCCCACATTTTTCCCGATCCATCCTGAGGATCAAAGCTCATCGGCGCATCATTGATCATGGTCGACGCGGTCAGGCCACGGTCCAGTGCAGCAGAATAGATAAATGGCTTGAAGGTTGACCCCGGCTGACGCCATGCCTGGGTCACATGGTTAAAGCTGCGCCGGTTGAAATCAAAACCACCAACCAGAGCCTTGATTGCGCCAGTACGGGTATCAAGCGACACAAAAGCGCCTTCGATTTCCGGCATCTGCACAATCTCCCAATACCCTTTCTCATTGGCCCGCACCCGAATCACCGCTCCCGGACGAATGCGCTGGGCACTGGGTACGTGGCCACTTAATGAGCGTCGCGCAAAATCCAGACCCGCACCGTTTATCACGGCAATCTTGCCACCACGCATATAGGCTCGCACCTCACTCGCACTGGCTGACTGCACCACCGCCGGGCGCATATCACCACTATCCCGAATCTCGGACAGGGCATCGTCCAGCGCCATGCCGATATCTTCGCCTTGCAGGCTCTGCATATCGATCACGCTTTCCGGCCCGCGGTAGCCATGCTTGCGGTCAAAATCTAAGAGACCTGCGCGCAATGCGTCATAGGCCCACTGTTGATGATGGCTGTCGATCGTGGTGTAAACCCGATAGCCATCGGTGTAGGCACTTTCACGGAACCGGTCATACATCGCCTGACGCACCATTTCAGCTACATATTGCGCCGGGAACCCATTGTTGTCGGTCTGGCTGGCAAACACCAGTTTCTGATCCAGCGCTTGTTGATACTGATCGGCGTTGATGTAATTGAGTTCTTTCATCCGGCGCAGCACATATTCTTGCCGCAAGCGGGCGCGATCGGGATTCACTATCGGGTTATAGGCCGATGGCGCTTTGGGCAGCCCTGCCAACATGGCCATTTCTGCAACAGTCAGATTTTGTAGGGATTTACCGAAATAGGCCTGTGCCGCTGCGCCAAAGCCGTAAGCACGTTGCCCCAGATAGATCTGGTTAAAGTACAGCTCCAGAATCTGATCCTTAGACAAGGCATGTTCAATCTTAAAGGCCAACAAGGCTTCATTGAACTTTCGGGTAAAGGTCTTTTCGCTCGACAGGAAAAAGTTCTTGGCTACCTGCATGGTAATGGTACTGGCACCGGAGCGCGCATGGCCTGTTACCAAATTACCAATCGCCGCACGCATCACACCGGAGTAATCCACGCCACTGTGCTGGTAAAAGTTCGCATCTTCAGCAGATAACAACGCATTGATCATCTGCTGCGGCACTTCGTGAATGCGCAGAAAAGACCGACGCTCTTCGCCGAATTCTCCAATCAATACGTTGTCCGCCGAATACACACGTAGTGGGATCTTGGGGCGGTAGTCTGTCAGCGCATCCAGGCTTGGGAGCCGGGGGTAAGTTATGATGATTGCAATTGCCAACGCACCGGCAACCAGAACCACTCCACCCAGGAACAACCCGGCCAGAATCGCAAATATTCGTTTCAGCATAGTTTTCATGTATTTCACTGGAACACGGATTATACGTCTTGTGACGGACAGAAGATAACCAAACCACCGCTTTGCCTCTGATTGTTGCATTCACCACTGTGAGAACAACCGCCATGATGCATCTACGGCAGATTCAGTCCTTTCTCTCCCACCACCGCCCACGTGCAATTGGGCTGGATATTGGAGACGCCTCACTGGCTTTTGTAGAGTGCTCGCAAGAGTATCCGCCAAAACTACTTTGCGTTGCACAGGCTAATGCGAGTGGGTTCGACAAACTTGATGGCAATGTGAGTAATACCCGCAACTTTGCTCAGGTTCTGTTTACCACCTGGGGCCAGTTGAATACGAAGAACCGTCGCGTCACGCTCGCCTTACCGGCCAGTCTGGTTCGCTATCAAATATTAAGCATCCCCAGGCAGCCATCACATGTGCTGGATGCTTTGCTGGAAGCAGAAGCTGCCGACTTACTCAAGTTACCGACAACAGCAATCAGCATGGATTACCAGCTGCTGCCGGGCAGATCGGACGCTCTACTCTCGGATGAGTTGGAAATTCTACTGTGTACCGCCCCGCTGGATTTCGTCACTCAGCACGTTCTCATGGTTGAACAGGCAGGGCTGCACGTCGCGAGTATTGAGGTGGATTCGTTTGCGCTGTTGGCTGCCGCTAATTGTTGCCCTGCTTGGCATAGCGCGCGCTGTGGGCGCAGGCTTCTGGTGCAGCTGGAGCAAAACAGCATGGTCTGCCATACCTTGCAAGCCGGCGCATTACTGCCTGATCAGCCAGAAACGCGTTTCCCCATCCAGACCGCTAATACCGAACAAATCGCGGAGTTACTTAGTCATAGTGGCGCGGAGGCCATTTTGTTGGCGGGCCAACAAGTACTAGATGAGCCTACATATGCTCAGCTAACCCCCAGACTGATCGATCTGTTTGCGAATATTCAGATTGACGAGGGGATTGATCGCAGCTGGTTATCTTCGCAGGCACAGGCCCTGTCATTAGCCTGTGCCTTGGCGTTAGGAAACGCTACATGAGATCGAATCCGGACCTGTCAACCGCCTTTACCCCTAGGTTGAACCTGCTGCCTACCCGTCGCCAACAGCGCCGAGCACATCGTCTACGCTTTCTGTGGCTCTCAATAATCCTGCTTCTTCTGTGGGTTCCAAGCCTGGTACTCACCCACAGGTTCATCCTGGCACAGCAGCAGCGGCTGCAGCTTGCGTCTCAAACCTCAGCGCAACAAATGGTGCAGCTGCGCGCTATTTCCTTGATTGATCTGGCTGCAGCGCTTAGCGACCAAGACCTTCTCTGGTTAGAACAATGGCTACAACGTCGTACCGCTGGCGCACAGGCCCTGCAACAACTGGCCCTACTCACGCCAAGTTCTGTGGCACTGACACACTTCAAACAAGAAGGTACGAACGTAACCTTGTCCGGGCATGCGCGCTCAGCAATGGATCTGCAACAGTTCGAAAAGGCCTTGGCCCGTACACCTCGCTGGGAACGCATCGCCCGCCTAACGGCCTCCGCCTCTTTATATAAGCAGTTTCCAGTTCAAACGTTTTCGTTACGTGCCGGCGCTAATGAGGCAGTAGAGCCATGAGCCCGGAGGCATGGCGACAACTCGACCCGCATGATCTGCCTGACTGGCCTCTCGGGGCCCAACTCTGCCTCTTAGCTGCCTTCTTGGTCTGTAGCGGATTGCTAGTGTATGCGCTGGTTTGGCGCGATGAGATCGTGAGCTGGCAGGTACTAGAACAGCAGCAACAAGATCAGGAGAATAGGCTGGCTGGACTGCGCGCCAGTGCGAAACAGATGGCTCGGCTGGCCCCATTGCTACCCAGCCGTGGGCTAGGGTGCCAGATGGAAACCATACGCCATCTCGCGGCACACCACCGGCTCACCCTACTATTGGGGACACTGAGCGACGAGATAACACACGGGGAACTCACCGAGGCGACGGCCACCTTGTTGGTTCATGGCGCCTTCCCGGATATTCAAATGTTTCTGTCTGATTTGACTCAGGCGGATACGGCCTGGTTACTCGATCCGCTTAATCTTACCCAAGGGGCAAATCAACAATTAGAGCTACAGGCCAGTGTGCGCTGTATTCGCCAAACTCAGCGGCAAGGCAAGGGATAAGCCATGCAGACTAAGCCCCCACTCTGGCTCGCACTCTGGCTTGCAATGCAATACCCCATCGCTGTGGCTCAGCATCAGACCATACAGAACCCTTTTGATTTGCGGCGCCTGGAACACGGCCAAGTCAACGCGGCGCCAACACAATTCGCTGATCTACAACACTATGCACTAACTCAATTGCGGATGGTCGGCACGATTGCAACGCCATTTCAACGCATCGCACTGTTAATGAATCAACAGAGTCATATCTATTTAATTACCCAAGGCAGCAAAATTGGCCCGGACCAAGGGGTGGTACAGCAAGTCACCGACGATGGAATCGTTCTGCGTGAAACCTGGCACGATACACAGGGACAACAGCATGAGCGCACCGTGCGCATCAACATGGACCTTAAATGACCCATAACCAGGGATTCGTGCGGCTTGGACTCTTAAACGCACTGCTGTCCGCCTCACTCAACGCAGCCACTCCGGCCCAGAGGCTTTCATTAAACTTTCAGAATATGGACGTGCGCGCCGCTTTGCATGCCCTCGCCGAGTACGCCGAGGTCAACATGGTTATCAGTGATACGGTTAAAGGCCAGATCAGCTTGCTGGTGCATGATGTTACCTGGGATCAAGCGCTGGAAATGGTTTTGCAATCCAAAGAACTGGAACAACAGCGCAGCGGAAAAATTATTCGCATCACCCGCCACGAAGACTCGCTTGCCAGCGACAAGCGACGGTTCGATGCCACGCAACAACGTCTCGGTTTTCAAGCCTTCAAAACTGAAACTTTTCCGCTCTGCCATCGCCAAGTCGCCGACATCAAAAAACTGTTCAGCGAGTCCAAGATATTGTCTGAACGGGGTCATCTACTAGCAGACACAGCAACTAATACGCTGTTCATCAGCGACCTGCCTGAGCATATCAATCGTATCCGCTCAATTTTGACCGCAGCAGATCAACCCACCAAGCAAGTCATGATAGAAGCACGCATAGTCGAGGCGCACGACAATTTCAGCCGCGACCTGGGTGTAAAGCTGAATTTTGCTCGCTTTCGCGACATGCCGACCATGTCAGAACAAAGGCATCTCCTGCCTAGCCGCAAAACACTAAGCACCGCAGATCATGATCTCCAGGGACTGCCCGCAGGGGTCAACTTGCCGATTCCCTCTCCTTTTGGCAGCATTGCGGCCTTGTTCAAAGCCAGTGCCAGCACCTTGATCAACTTAGAGCTGCAAGCGATGCAGGCGGAGAATCGCGGACAAGTGATCTCTAGCCCCAGGCTTCTGACCGCCGACCGTACCGAAGCCACCATAGAAGAAGGCAGCGAAATCCCCTACACGCACACCACTTCACGTGGAGCCACTTCCACTTTATTCAAAAAAGCTGCACTCCGCCTCAAAGTGACGCCACAGATTTCCCAAGACAACAACATTTGGATCGAGATTGAGATCAATAAGGACTCGGCCAATTTTAGTCAGCGCGTAGGTGATGCACCATCGGTTAATACCAAACACATTCACACGCGCGTTCAGATTGAAAATGGCGGCACAGTGGTTCTTGGTGGAATTTTTATTGACGATAGCAGTAAAATAGACAACAAAGTGCCAATGCTCGGCGATCTGCCACTTGTTGGTTTTTTATTCCGCAGTCAACAAATCAAACAACTCCGGCGCGAACTTTTAGTATTCATCACCCCTAGCGTTATCAATAACAATTACCCTCCACCCCCTGCTACTCCACCGTGAGGAGCAAGCAGCACACAGACAGATCGCTACGGCTTCGGCTAAAATGCCAGGCATGGAGAAACTGGCAGGCAACTACTTTCTAGTTGGTTTGATGGGGGCGGGCAAGACGACCGTGGGTCGGGCTCTCGCACGCAAAGCCGACAAGACCTTTTATGACTCGGATCAAGAAATCGAGGCACGCACAGGCGTGCGCGTTGCCACCATTTTCGATATCGAAGGTGAACAACGTTTCCGTGATCGCGAAAGCTGTGTCATCGCCGACCTGGTCAAACTTAATGACATCGTCCTGGCAACAGGGGGTGGAGCAATTTTGCGCGAAGAAAACCGCAAACAGCTTGCTCAACACGGTATGGTTATCTATCTGCGTGCCAATATCGACGATCTCTTGACGCGTACACAGTTTGATCGCAATCGACCTTTGCTTCAGATTGCAGACCCCCGAGCAAAACTTGCGAGCCTGTTCGAAGAACGTGACCCGCTATACCGTAACATTGCCGATCTGGTCATCGACACTACCCAGCAAAATGTCAACATGCTGGTTACTCACCTCGAAGAACAGTTGCTCGCCCGCAACAGGACCCTCTGACATGCTTACACTCGACTTGGTATTACCCAACTCCCGTTATCCGATTCATATAGGGAGGGGACTCCTGGATCAGGTCGATCTGCTTCTCCCCCACTTCAGCGTGCGTCAAGCGGCCATTGTCACCAATGATGTCGTCGCGCCGCTATACCTTGAATCGCTGAGCTCCCAACTACGCGCACAGGGTATAGAGGTGATACAGATTGTGCTGCCAGATGGCGAAAGCAACAAAAATTGGACTACGATAAATCTAATTTTTGACGCCTTGCTATCGCATCACTGTGAGCGCAACACCATGCTGATTGCACTGGGCGGTGGCGTAATTGGCGATATGACTGGTTTTGCAGCGGCCTGCTATCAACGCGGCGCCCCCTTTATTCAGATCCCCACCACTTTGCTCGCGCAGGTTGATTCGTCGGTAGGCGGAAAAACCGCCATCAATCACCCGCAAGGCAAGAACATGATCGGGGCGTTTTACCAACCTCAAGCCGTCGTCGCTGATATGGCACTGCTGGACACGCTGCCTGAACGCGAGCTATGCGCGGGTTTGGCGGAGGTGATTAAGTACGGTTTACTCGGCGATATTGATTTCTTCTGTTGGCTCGAACAGAACATGGCACTCTTGCGCGCAAGAGATGCGGATGCATTGCAATACGCCGTACAGCGCTGTTGTGAAATGAAAGCAGCACTGGTAGGTGAAGATGAGAAAGAGCATGGCGTGCGTGCATTATTGAACTTGGGACACACCTTTGGCCACGCGATCGAAGCTGGACTGGGCTTTGGCGTCTGGCTGCATGGCGAAGCAATCGGTGCGGGCATGGTACTGGCGGCGGCGGCATCCGAGGCGCTAGGCTGGATCAGCACCAATGATTTACACCGGGTGCGCACCCTGGTCGGCCAGGCCGGACTTCCGGTCCAGGCGCCTGACCTTGGACTGAATAATTGGCTATCGTTAATGAGCCACGATAAGAAAGTATCGCAGGGAAAGATCAGATTTGTATTGTTACAACAGATTGGGCAGGCCGTGATTGAAAATAATCTGCCGGCGGAAATACTGCAACAAGTCCTGACAGGGCGGGACATTCTGGTCTAACTACCGCACGCACCCAGATCAAGCTAAGGCAACTTTATCGCGTCTCTAAGGATTTCTACGGATTGCTTGCTTAACGTATTCGTCCGAATAATCGTGCATAAAACAAAAGAAAGCACGAGGGAAACGCATGATGTTGCTCACAGCAATGGCCAGCAGTCTGGGGTGTATGGTGGCTTTCTACACGGTTCGCAAGGCATGGAGAACCGTTCGTTATACCAAGCCGCGTCATCGCGGCATAGATCCGGTTGGCGAAGCAGAAGTGTTTCTCGCCTATGGTCGTACGAAGGATGCCGTCCGCGTGTTGCGCGACACAGTAGCAGATGAGCCGGATAATATTGCAGCTAAAGTCGCATTGCTGCGCGCCTATTCCTCGGATCGTAACGTCCGGGCCTACTCCACTTTGGCACATGATCTGCAGGGCGCTTTGCAAGATCAGGCCGTATGGAACACCATTCAGCGTAATGGTCGAGACATGGACCCGCACAACCCCTTATTCAACGCTTGAACCTCTCTATAGACTGAACAAAACCACACGGGTGCTTGCCCGTGTGGTTTTTTCTGCGGAACACAAACGCAGGGGAGACGGTTTGCGATAAAATATGCAGCATATCCATTAATTTATTATATAGAATGTTCGATTTTCCCCGCCATCAGTACAGAAGAATCATGCTAGCGCGGGCACGTGCATGGTAACTGACACCATCGTGCCCAAGCGCATCTTACTCATCAAGCTCAGGCATCACGGCGATATGCTGCTGACTACTCCGGTGATCAGTGCCCTGAAACAGCACTTTCCAGAGGTTGAAATTGATGTGCTGCTGTATCAGGAAACCATCCCCATCCTGTCGCGTAATGCACAAATCAACAACCTGTGGGGACTGCAACGCAGTTTGCGTGGGCTAAAAAAATTACGCCATTTGTTTAGTCTGTATCGTCACTTATCCGCGCGCCATTTCGACTGGGTGATTCACCTATCGGACCAGTGGAACGGGGCTCTGCTGGCACGTCTATTGCATCCAGCTGAAGCGATTGGCTTTGATTATCCCAAACGCCGCAATAAGTACTGGCAGCGTTGTTTTACCAGATTGGCCGAGCTAGCGCCAAGTAATAGCCTACATGCTGTTGAGCAAAATTTACTGGCGCTCAAGGCATTGGGGCTCACAGTAGAAGATCGAGACAAACGCTGCACCATGGCGATCAACCAGGAAGATCAACAGCAGATCCAGGCCCAACTGGCCAGACTTGGCATCCATGGCGCCTATATTGTGGTCCACCCTGCCGCTCGCTGGTTTTTCAAATGCTGGGAAGATGATCGTTTTGCCGAGGTCATTCAGATGCTAGCGAATGATGGTTGGCCTGTGATCGTCACGGGAGGACCTTCTGAACAAGAATTGGCATTGGTCGCCAACATTATGGCTCAGGTACGCTCTCCACGCGTCCATTCGCTGGCTGGACAACTCTCACTGAACACCCTGGCGGCACTGATTAATGGCGCACGCTTGTTTATCGGCGTGGACTCCGTTCCCATGCACATGGCAGCAGCGTTAAAAACTGACTGTATCGCGTTATTTGGGCCAAGCAAGATACAAGAATGGCACCCGTGGATGACGCGCTCGATCGTACTCAGCGCCGCCGACTATAGCCCCTTGCCCGACCCGGACGATATCGACACCGCTACAGATGAGCGTTACCTATCCGCCATCCCCGTGGAGGCAGTTCTGGAGGCCACACAGAACTTACTGCGGCCAGAGGAAGCCACAGCGCGGCACGACTGATCGCCCCTTGCGTTGCCACGCTTTAGGAACAGAATGAAAAACAACATCCTGCACATTATCGATGGTCTACCAGGGGGCGGAGCGGAGCGCGTCGTGCTCACGCTGGCGGGCGAGATGGCCCGCCGTGGCCACGACGTCACGGTCGCCTCGCTGCGTAAGCAATGCGACTATCCGATCCCAGAAGGCGTTCACCTGCTCTTGGTCGAGGATACATATCAAGGACCTTTCAAGCGACAAACCGAAATTCGGCGGCGCGCGCGACAACTCGATCAGGCACTGCGACAACATTATGGCGCGCGCCGCGTCGACTTGGCGGTGTCACACCTACCGAAGACGGACCGCATCGTGGTGGCCTGCCCTTTTCTCGATGAAGCCTGGCTCTGTCTGCATTGCGCGATTGAGGCCGGCCAGTTGCAAGATAAACATGGGCTAAAACGTTGGATTAAGCAAAGGCAGTTGATCCACACCTATTCAGGAAGGAAGCTGATCACGGTCTGTCAGGCCATGCAAGACGATGTCCTGGCCTGTGGAATCCAGCCCAAGGAAATGCAGGCCATCTACAATCCGTTCAACTTCGACGCCATCAGAGAGCAGGCCCAGCAGCCCTGCCGCTACGACGGCCAGCCTTTCCTGTTGCACATAGGGCGATTCAATATTCAGAAACGGCATGACCGCTTGTTGGAAGCCTTCCGGCTGAGTGGGTACCCAGGAAAGCTGGTTTTGCTAGGTCAAGGCTCAGAACAGGACACCCAAGGCTTGAAAGCCTTGGCTACGCGCCTTGCCATTCAGGATAGGGTGATATTCGAGGGTTTCAAAACCAATCCATTTTCTTACATGCGCGCAGCCGAGGCGTTGATCTTATCCTCTGACTATGAAGGCCTGGGCATGGTCCTGATCGAAGCATTGATTTGTGGCACGCCGCTGATCAGCACGCGCTGCCCATTCGGTCCAGAGGAAATCATGACGGGCCCGCTCGCGCGCGGACTCTGCGCGATGACAGTGGAGTCGCTCGCCGAGGCTATCCAACGTGTAATCGCCGACCCGCCACGCATCGATGCGCATAATTTGGAACGATTTACCCTAGATCAGGGTGTAGATAATTACCTGGCACTGGCAAATCGCTGAGAGGGTGTTTCACACCGGTCAAGGCTGATGGCTTGCGCATAGCGCCCGCAATTGGCCAAGACTTTCATCCAGGATCAGCAATTGCAGCACCTGTTCGGCCAACGAGGTCGCCCCCTGGCGGTATGACGCAGCAAACTCATCAACAGCCTTGGCGACCAGCAAACCATCGGTATTGGCCGCCAAGCGCTGCCCCAATCCTTCGAAGCGCGGAGCCAGACTGGTTTGCAGCCAGCCGTTGAGCGGCGGATTAAAACCGCGCTTCTTGCGCTGGAAAAAATCGGCCGACAGCGCCGGATGCATGGCACGACGGAAGATCAGCTTGGCCGGCCGCGTGTAACGCTCGCTCGCTGCCTGCGACAACATTTTCTGGTAGAGCCGGTGATCCAGCAGAGGTGGACGCCCTTCCAATCCGTGCGCCATGGTGCACAGGTCTGACTTGTTCAAGATGTAGTCGGGCAGATAATTGGCGAAATCGATAGTCAACAAACTCTGCAGTGCATCGCCCTGCATCTCCGGCGTGCTATCGACCGGATCGGCTGCACGCCAATAGTTGAGGCGCGCCAACCGGCGTCCCCCTTGCAAGAAGCGTCGCTGTCCAGGCGTCAGGCCGGAAAAGCGCAGCGAATAGGCATCGCGCCAATCCATGGCCAGTTCGGTGGCGAGCTTACCCAGTCCTTTGGACGCCGATTGCGCCGCGATCGGCAGCGGCAGTCGCAAGTGGCGCCGCCAGCGGGTACGCAAATGCTTGTTTATCCGTTTGTAACCGGCCAGGAGCTCGTCGCCGCCATCACCCACCAACACCACTTTCACCTGTTTTGACACTTCGCGCGCCAGATACCAGGTGGGGAAGCTTGATGGATCGGCAAATGGCTGATCCAGGTCAGCCACAATATGCGCGAAATCAGCAGCCAGATCCGCCGGCATCGGCACCACCACATGCGCCAACCCCAAGCGACGCGCCGTATCGGCCGCGTCTGACGACTCGTCCATGCCCGAGCCGGGGAATGCAGCAGTGAAGGTGGTAAAACGAGTCAGCGATTGCACTGCCAGGCGGCTGGCGATCACCGTCGAGTCGATGCCGCCGGACAACAAGACGCCCAAAGGACGATCCGCCACCGTGCGCATTGCCACGGCACGGTCAAGCTCGGGCAACCAATCGCCCTGCTCCACCACGGGGTGCCAATAGCGACGTTTTTCGAGTGTCCGCGTGTGCAGATCGTAGGTCAGGCAATGACCGTTCTCCAGGCGCTGGATATGGCTAAAAATCGTCTGGGGAGAGGGGATATAGCGGTGCGCCAAGTAGGCGTCGATCGCTTGCGGCGAAAAGGTGCGCTTCTCGGTCGGCAAGAACGGCAAAATCGAGCGCACGAGCGAACCAAAGGCGAACCGGCCATCTACATGGGAGTACACCAGCGGCTTTTCCCCCATGCGGTCGCGGGCCAGATGGACCTTGCCCTGGCGCAGATCGAGAATGGCAAAAGCAAACATGCCGCGTAGCCGTTCGAGCAGGGTGTCGATTCCCCAGGCCAGGTAAGCGTTGAGAATGAACTCGGTGTCAGAATGGGTATGAAACACCGCGCCAGCTGCAGCTAACGCCTGTTTGTCCGCTTCCCAGTCATACACTTCGCCGTTATAGCAGATCCAAACCTGGCGATCAGCGCTGGCCATGGGCTGGTTGGCGATCGGCCTGGGATCGATAATCGATAGACGCGCATGCAGCAACGCATGGCATGCAGGCCCTGCCGCCAGCTCGTTTAACGAGGCATCAAGCAGCAGTCGACTGGCAGCATCCGGTCCGCGGCGCGCCAATTCGGCCTGCATGGCATCAACCACGACCGGCGCAACGGGATAATCAGAAAAGAAACCGGCTATTCCACACATGACTAGGAACCCTAGAGATATCGCGACAAGCACAAGAGTCTGAATTGTACATGATCGCCCCAGCGAAAACTTGCCCTTAAGGACCCGCGGAACACGTTATTTACCCCGCAGCAATAACTTGTTTTGTGGGTTCTTAGCATATTCAGCTATTCGATAGCGCGGTGGGATACAATCGACCCTTTCCACTAACAAGTCCGGCCGAAGCCTAAGTAAGGAATTTGCATGAGAGACGATATTCCACAGAAAATAATGATTATCCGGCGAGACAATATTGGCGATCTGGTGTGTACCACGCCTTTAATTAGACAAGTCAGACAGCGTTTTCCCACTGCGCAGTTATCAGTCTTTTGCAACAGTTACAACGCCCCGATTCTGAAAAACAACCCCAACGTTGATCAGGTGTATTTTTATATAAAAGCCAAGCATGTCGACAATATTCTCTACCGACTCATAGCCATGCTGACAACCGTGGTCACTGTCATCCGCTTACGTCGGCTGAAAATCGACCTTGCGTTGATCGCCTCTCCAGGGGGAATAAAATATGCAAAATTAATCGGGGCAAAAAAAATCGTTGGCAAGCCAGAGGGGGGCACCCAATCGCTGCACGAAGTTGAATCCTGTCTGACAATCATCGGTGTACAGGCCGATGAAGCACAAGACAAGCTACTGATCGTCCCAGATCCTGCTGCAATTGAAAAATTATTTCACGCTTTCCCTGTGCCAGTGTCGGCTACGCCGCAAATTGCGGTTCATATTTCCGCCAGGCGGGTACTGCAACAATGGTCGGTGGAAAATTACGCTGCGCTAATCGAGATATTGGCGGCACAAGAATTCCAGATCCTACTGTTCTGGTCGCCAGGCAAAGCGGATCATCCGCAACATCCGGGTGACGACGAAAAAATGGCGGCTATTGTAGAGCAGCTTTCTCCCGCGGCACGGTCCTGTGCCTATCCAATCGCGACCCATCAGTTGGAAGAATTAACCGCCGGCTTTTCGGCTTGTGATGCGGTCATTTGCCCGGATGGCGGTGCAATGCACATCGCCGCCGGACTCGGAAAACCGATCGTGGCGCTGTTTGGCGACGCTACGCCAGAACATTGGCGACCATGGGGCGTTAGACATATCCTATTGAAAGCTGAACATACCGGTTGCGTGGCTGAAATTTCTCCACAGCACGTTGCGGACGCATTGCTCAATTTGATTCGCAACCAGGCACAATAAGACTATTTTTGTGGCGAATTTGTCGACGACCGTCTGGATAGGCTAATGCAATAATAGCCAGCAGCACCACGATAAAGGTAATAAACCACCCCCAAATATACAGGGTGTCGGTCATACCAAAGCCTAGAGAACATGTGGCCACGATAAAAATCGCCCGGCCGGCCGGGCCTCTACGCTTACACGCCAGATAGAACAGCGACGCGTACCAGGCGAACAGCAGACCAGCCCCGCCAACCCCCATCAGCGTGGTGATTTCCGCCCAGTCGTTATGCAGATGGACGTCCATAAAGGTCAAAACCTGCGGATCGAGCTTGTCGGCATGCACTGCATCGCTGATCATCTGGTGGCGTTGTTCTATCGGTTCACCAAACGGGCGTTGCTTAATCACATACCAGGCCGCACTCCACATCGACAGACGGGCACCGACCGAAGTGACTTCTGTCGTGCGGTGATACTGGGTGATATCTGACTCAATTTGGGCCACTCGCGGTTCGATATATTTACCAAAGCATAACCAGGCAGCCAGACTTGAGACGACAAAAACGCCGGCAATCTTGCGCCAATGCTGCCGATAATACGACAGAAACAGGCAAGGCAACATCACGACAAACACGAGCATAGCAGAACGCGTGCCGGTCAACACCAGAGCATAAAACTGCAGCAGCACGACGAGGAATAAAACGAGAGAAACATATAAACGGTTCCAGCGCGGAGCTCGAGACAGGTAGTGGTTGAGCGCCAAAAAATGCGTGATGCACATCAAATAAGCTGACAATGTGGCAATCTGCTCGAAGTACTGAATACGCGCTACACCATCTATCCAAGAAAACTTGATCGCCAAAACGGTGGCCACGACATCGGTGCCATAAAATATCAGAGCAGCTAACTGCCTGCGCCGATGGCACTGCACATCAGTATTGGATGAAAGGGCGTATAACAGCAGTGGTGCTCCCCAGAAAAGATATTTAGAACACTGCCAGTAAGCACCATAGGCATCCTGACTATAGGCATGATGCGGATAACCTTGCCATAGCAACCAAGCCCAGCGAATCACGGCCCAGCAAACCATAACGCCAGGAACCCACAGATTGGTATAGGAGAAATGATCAAGAGAAATCAACTGGGCAATGATTGCCAGAATAATTGCCGCATAATAAAAATTAATGACGCGGGTCTGGTTGATAATTGACAAGAAAAAACATATTCCAAGACACAGAAATATCAGCCAATTAATTTGTTGCTTCCAATCAGCTTGTTTAAAAAAACGCACCGTACACCTTTCGCTTGCATGCAAATAACATACATCCAAAAAGACAGATTGCTAGTTGGATAATATGCAACACAACTCATATAATTACCGGATTATATCCCAAGTTCTGAATCCCTCGACAGTGGCTTATTAGGACAATATTTTGCTCGCATAACGGCAATAGTTAATTTTAGCTCCATCACCACCAAGCCAAAACGGCGACTAAATCGATACTGTACATCAGCCAGATAGCGCTGCGCATACTTGGCAAACTTGAACATATGATAGATTCCGCTCGGCGAGATTCTGAGATTTCCCAGCACGGCATTCCGTCATTTAAACGGCTCGATTTCAGTACCCGCCTTACCTTTTGGCACAAGCTGCACTTCGTGCTGGTCTCCCATCTGGCGCAGTACTTCAAAGCCAGGCAGCCCATCCAATATCACGCAACATCAGGGGGCCACCACAGCCTCTGCGCGGCAAACGAGAGCCCGTCAACCGGATCAAAGTGAACGTGGATTCAACTTAGAGCGGTTGTTTTTCAATGGGTTCAGAAGCAAGAATATAATTAGGTATAATTTCTATTAATCAAATGAATTCCTCCTGCCAAGCAGAAGGAATTCATTTATTACTCCCACACAGAGGTAAAGGAAGCTATCTGAAAGCGGCCAACCTATCGTTGTTGGCAACCAAAATTAGTCCATTTCAGGCTGATCAGCAAACTGACAAAGCGCACGATAAAACCGTTCGACAAAAACACCGTCTTAGTGTTTGGCAACCGATTGCTATAATCTGGTGGCAGATGGAATTTCTCTTCCTTCGATCAGTTGTTGCATGATTGAATGCAGTCCATCTACATCATGCGGTGTGAACAAAAACCCGTTAACGCCATGTTCTATGATGTCTGCATGGCCTGATTCACAATCAGAAGCAATACAACACACACCACGCATGAGAGACTCGATTAAGACCAAGGGAAAACCTTCGTATGATGAGCATTGGACTAGGCTGGTCACTTTACCTATCCGAGAGGCAACATACGCCCATGGATCTTGCTGCCAGCCATGCCAAGAGATGTGGTCAGCGATACCCAATTGGTCAACATACTGCTGACACTGTGCGATATCTTCCCCCACGCCAACAATATCGATGGTCCAATCACCTTATAATCAATATTAATATGTGACCAGGAAATAATTCTAGTTTTTGATCGCGAAAATATTCTGGCGAGATGAGATATATAGATTGATATGGGCGCAATAGCGATAATGCAGTCAGGTTTATACTGCTTTATTTTTTTAGCCAAACGCCACGCCGTTTGCAATTGTTGTAATTTATGATTGCGGACGGTAGTAAATTCTATTTGATGGTCGACATCCCGCTGCCATTCGAAATGGGATGATCGATCATTGCCGTGAAGAAAAATCGTCGGCTCGACGCCATAATGATTTTTCAACATTTGAATGGTCTTCGCGACGACCAATTCCGTCCCACCTCGACCGCTCATAATGTCACTGACCAGCAATAGTTTATTCATCGAATAAACGCTTAATTTTTTTGTCTGAGTATGAACCAGATCCCAGGCGACGCACGCTACCGTGCGGTTAACGTCTTAAGTACCGCAGCAAGTACCTTCTCGACCGGAATATTCCTCATTGGCTCCGCTCTGAGCGCTTCTGGGGCATCTTCTGGCAAGGGCTGATAAATCACGGTATGCAGCGCCGGATCCTGGCACGGTCCGGTTTCATGGGGCTTGGCAGTCACAAACAGGCTGACCGTAGGAATTTGGAGAGCAATCGCGATATGCAGAGGCCCGGTATCGCCAGTCACCAGCAGGTCGAGGCTCGCCACCAGATCGAAGGCTTCTTTGATTGAGGTACGGCCAACCATGACACTCACCGCATTATGTAGCCGTTTGGGCAACAGCTCGATCATCTGCTCCGCCAGTGGCACCTCCTGCTGCACGCCCATCAGCACAATTTGGCATTCCGGTCGAGCCACCAAGAGCGCTTCGGCCAGCGCAGCGAACCAGGCAACCGGCCAGCGGCGCTCAAGAGTCGAGGCGCCGAGTTGAAAACCAATGCGCAACATGCCTGGTTGAGCGAAACGCGTTCGATCGACCTGGCAGGGCACCTGCATCTCAAGTTGGTCTTCACGGCAACCGAGTGCAGACAGCATCGCCAACTTGCGTCGGATCAGGTGGTCGGTAAAGCCGGCGGCCGACCAGCCAGACAACCACTCAGCCAGCGGTGGCACTTGGCCAACCGCCACTGGGTCGTCGCGCAGAATATGTCGAGCCCCGGAGAACACCGCCGACATAACATCGTATGGGGTACGCGAGTGCAAAATCACTGCCAGCTCAGGGCGCAGTCGGCGCAATTGGCGCACACAGCCGAACAGGGTGACAAAACGGCCATCCCAGCACAGCACCTGGTCGACGTCAGTGTATCCCCGTACCAAAGCGGCAAATTTGCGGTGCACGATTAAGATTAATTGCGCCTGTGGATAACGTAGTCGCAATTGATGAATCGCTGGAGTATTGAACATCAGGTCGCCCAGCGCCGTGGTCGAATAAATGGCGATGGAACGGAAATCATCCGTGGCAATAGCAGCAGGAACCGGCGGCGGGCGGCGGCTGATGCACCGATACAGCCGGATCAATGCACCGGCCAACGCCATCTTGTGCTTCTTCGTCATCCCGTGACTCCTGTTAGAAGCGCGGCAAAATTTGACGCAGCAGCGAACGCTGTTTCCAGCAACGATCGTCAGGTCGCTTGACCGGGAGATCCAGTTGCTGGTCCAGCAGGACGGTCCAGGTAAAATTCAGGAACATGCGGCTATGGCCGTAGCCATTGCCGACATGCGCCAACTCATGGCGCTTGCGGCTATCCGCCGGCGAGTTATAGGAGAGATCACGCACCAGACTATGGTAGGAACGTTTGCGGTCAATATCTTGGCGCTCGACACACCAGATACGCTTGGGCAGGTATTTCTGCAGACTGCCGCGTGCTTTCTGATATTTCACGAAACGATAGTCTTCCGCGCCATAATGGCCGGCAAATTCTTCATCGTAACCGAAGCATTCCATGTAACGTCCGCGCGACATGACAAACAGGTTAGGATGGCCCTTTTCATAGTGACCGTTCGCATCCTTGCGCCACATCTTATACAGTCGTTTGCCGCATGGTGGCATGTCGATCAATTGGCGCATCGACTCCAGTGGCAACTCGTGATCCAGATCGGACAACATGATGGTGTCCGCGTGCGCATACACCGCGCCCAGGTTACGCGCGCCAGCCTGATTCCAGCGAATATCCTGATCAATTTTGAGCCATGTCAGATTTAGAGGCAGATCTGGCACCTGATACTCAATTGGCGAACCATCGTCAACAATCACAAACTGTACCCGCGCGCGCACCTCTTCTGGATAAGCCGCATAGCGTTCCAAGAGACGCGTCACCGCTGATATATCTTTCTGGTTGCAATAGAAGTGCGTGATATAGGCAAAGCGCAGATCTGAATAATCCCGCTTGATATTGCCATTTATATCAAGTCGATTAGGCCGCAATATTGAGGAGTAGGCATGATCCAGCATGTTGTAAACGCTGTCTGCTCCTTGTTGTTCCTGGGTTAAAACCACCGGGCAATTAAGGGTTAAATAACCCGATTGTTCGTTATGATCCATCGCAGCGCGATCCATAAACAAATTTAGATCGGTTAGCCGGTTATAGATAAGATGATTCATCTTCCCGCTAACAATCGCCTGGCCTGCATTCAAATGCGTGGCCAATAAATAATAGGGGTGGGTCCAGAAATGTACGGCCGCACGATGGTCATTAATACTGAAGGTCTGAACAATTGATGGCTTTAACGACTTTAATTGTCGCTTCAAGCTCCGTGCATCATCTATGCCCAGGGCAGTCGTTCCCAGATCGGAAAATTGTTTTAATGCTGATTTTGCTACTAAAACTCTGAACTGATACTTATTGCAAAGCGGACTGAGTACAATCTTGCGTATCAACGCCAGTTTTTCTTCTGAGGCAAAGACAGCACTTAATACTATTAATTCTTCATTGGTCATAAATGTCTGCATATAATAAATAAGTACAACAAGTAGCTGCGCTCAACTTCAACAGAAAAAGACTTCGCACAGGGTCTGCGCATGTCTATGCGCCGTCAAGTAGATCAAACACTAGCGGGTTTTATTTGGGTTCGTGGAACTGCATTTTATGTAGTTTCGCATACAAACCATTGTTCTTAATCAACTCAGCATGCGCACCTACTTCAACAATTTCCCCCTGATGCATCACCACAATCCGATTGGCATTTTCAATAGTCGACAAGCGGTGCGCAATCACAATCGTGGTGCGGTTCTTCATCAGATTCTCAAGCGCGGCCTGTACCAGGCGCTCTGACTGATTATCCAGCGCAGAAGTGGCTTCATCTAAAATCAGAATCGGTGCATCTTTCACCAGGGCGCGTGCAATCGCCAAACGCTGGCGCTGCCCCCCTGACAATAAGGTGCCATTCTCGCCAATCAAGCAGTCAAAGCCCCCAGGCATGGCCTCGATAAATTCCAAGGCATTGGCCTGGCGTGCGGCCTCAACTACCTGCTCACGAGAGACTTCACCAAAGCGGCCATAGGCTATATTGGCCGCTACGGTATCGTTAAACAGCACAACGTCCTGGCTCACCAGTGCAATCTGCTGGCGCAGGTTATCCAGTGCAATCTGATTAATATCCACGCCGTCGAGGAAGATATGGCCGGAGCTTGGTAGATAGAACCGCGGCAACAAGCTTACCAGAGTGGTCTTGCCACTACCTGATGAGCCAACCAAGGCAACGGTTTCACCAGAATGAATCGATAAGTCGAAACACTTGATGGCATCTTTCTCCGCATTCAGATAGCGAAAATTCACCTGATCAAACTTCAGCTCACCACGGGTCTGGGTCAAGCGCACGCTACCGGTATCGGCTTCAGAGGGCTCGTCGAGGAACATAAACACACTTTCAGCAGCTGATAAACCACGCTGCAGCGACTGGGATATATTGGTAATGCGCTTGATTGGCGCAAATAGTGCTGACATCCCGGTCAAGAAGGCCATAAAGGTCCCGGCGGTCAGTGCATTGCTCTGGGCGCGCAAGGCTGCGTAATACAGCACGCCGGCCAGGGCAATCGAGATAATCAACTGTGTCACCCCGGTATTCATGGCCGAAGCGGCTGTCTGTTTGATATTGTTGTGCCGAATATCGCGCGCAGCAACTTCAAAACGGCTGGCTTCGTGGGCCTGTCCGCCATACACCTTGACCACCCGTTGGCAATCAATACTCTCACCTAGTACCTGAGTCATCTGTGCCATCTGCAACTGGCTTTCGCGTGACAGCTTGCGCAGCCGTTTGCTGACCACTCGAATACACATCGATACCGCAGGGAACACGGCAAAGCAGATCATTGTCAGCCGCCAGTCGTAGTACAAGAGCGTACCGAGTAAGCCCAGCACAGTTAGACCGTCCTTGACGGTCACCGTCAACACGTTAAACCCTGCATCCGTGACCTGATTGACGTCATACACAACCCGCGACAACAAACGACCAGACTGATTGTTGTCGTAATATGCAACCGGCATGCGCAGCAGCTTTTCAAACACTTTCTGCCGTAAAGTTTGCACCAGATGATTGGTCAACCAGCTGGTTGAATATTCATTACCAAAGCTACTGACCCCACGCACCAGAAACAGCGCAACCAATAACAAAGGTACAGCAAGGATCGTGGCCGGATCCTTGGCGACAAACCCCTTGTCGATCAAAGGTTTCATCAAAGCAACAAACGCTGGTTCAGTGGCAGCAGACACCGCCATGAACACCAGCGACATCGCAAAAATCTTCCAGTATCGGCGCAGATAGACTGTCAGGCGGCCGTAAAGGGCTAAGTTCTCTCTAAATAGAGTACGATTCATGCGAACGAAATCCATAAAACCGCAATAAGCTTGCTCATTGCGGCAAATTGTTCAATAACACCCGATAGTGGGTCAGCAGCTTTTCAGCCATGCGCTCTAAGGTCAACGGTTCGGCAGTTTTTCTAGCGGCTAAGGCTAATTCTTTCCAACGGTCACGCGCCCCAACCCACCCCCCCACAGCAGCAGACAGGGCCGGGGCATCCAACGCATCCACGACCCAGCCATTGACACCATTTTCCAGCAACTCAGCTGCGCCGCAGGTAGTACTGGTCAGCACAGGCAATCCACAGGCTAGGGCTTCGACGCATACATTTGGGAAGGGATCATACAGGGTAGGCAACAAAAAGCCATCAGCCATACCATAGAACGGTTTGACATCCGCTTGTGCACCACAAAAGTGCACGCGTGTGGCCACACCCAATTGCGTAGCCAAGCGTTGATAGCGCGCACTGTGTTTATCATGGCCGACAATCAGTAAATGCACATCTGGGTGAGCAACAATCGCAGACAAGGCGCGCGCCACCCCTTTGCGCTCGAAACCTGAGCCAACATACAACAGCAATGGGGCATCAATTGGGATATGCCATTTGGTACGGCCTGCTACACGGTGTGTTAGAGCTAAACTCGGATGAAAAGCAGTGGTATCCACACCGTTGTAGATGACAGCAAATCGATCTTCCGGCAGGTTGAAATAACGCTGAATTTCATCCTTGACCATATTTGCATTGCAAATCACCAGCTTGAGCCGGGGATCTAGAAACATCTGCCGTTCGGTACGACACACATAATGATGGTAAGGATTTAGCGTCAGCGCCAGGCGGCCCAGACCATGTAAAGTTCGACGCCGTAGACTAAGCCAGTGGGCGTGGACTCCATCTCCAGCCCGGTAGATATCACAGCCAGCAATGCGTTCATGCGACTGAACCAGGTCAAAACCTTCTCGCTGCCACACACGGCGTGCCGCACGTGCGAACCCCCAGTCACGCCAGACATTACCAAGATAAAATGGAGCGACAGAGATCGCGCGCACCCCAACCAGGGGTTCCCATTTCCTGGCTAACAGTGCAACCTCCAGTCCGGCTGTTTGACGCAATGCATCAAGCGCCCGACTGACAAAGCGCTCAGCTCCGCCTGCGGGGTTATACCGCTGGCGCACAATCGCCAGACGAATACACTCGCCCGCTTCTTGCGAGGGTTGTTCAATCAAGATCAGCTTCACTTCACTATGAAACAGCCAGTCAATTTCCCGGCTCTGCGTTTAACTGCAACAAAAGATCCGCAATTCTATCAGGGTCTTCGGTACGCAGCATGCGACTCGTCAGTGGAGCAATAGCATCCAGGTGGGTAGTCAACACTTGTTGCTTGACTGCCAAGACGTTGGCGGGATGCATGGAGAACTTGCGCAAACCCATGCCCAGCAACAATCTCGTCAGGCGTGGATCGCCAGCCATCTCGCCGCAGACCGCCACCGGCACGCTTCCTCGCGTACCCGTTTTGATGGTGTGCAAGATCAATTTAAGTACTGCGGGATGCACCGGATCGTATAAATGGCTGACAGAGTCGTCATTGCGGTCAATCGCCAAGGTGTACTGGATCAGGTCATTAGTACCAATGGAAAGAAAATCGACATATTTAAGGAAGCTGCCAACCACCAACGCAGCGGAGGGAATCTCGATCATGGCCCCGATTTCGATGGCGTCTGAATAAGGCATTCCCTCGTCACGCAACTCTTCTTTGGCATACTCCAGCTGTGCCATCGCCTGTTTTAGCTCTAGCAGTGAGTTCAACATTGGGAACATCACGCGCAACTTGCCATGCACCGAAGCACGCAACAAGGCGCGCAATTGCACGCGGAACATCAATGGCTCGGCAATGCATAGTCGAATCCCCGTCAACCCTAGTGCTGGGTTATCGGCAACCCCATGATTCAGCCAGCGCGGATTTTTGTCTGCCCCCAGATCCATGGTGCGAATGGTGACCGGCAGATCTTTCATCTGCTCCAGGACATTGCGATAGGCCTCGTACTGCTCATCCTCGGACGGTAAACTATCACGATTCAAAAACAGAAATTCACTGCGAAACAGCCCGACCCCCACCGCTCCACACGCCCGCACCTCATCAACATCCTGGGGACGTTCAATATTGGCCAGAATTTCAATCGGGGTACCATCTTGCGTCAGTGCGTTGGATTTACGAATCGAGGAGAGCTTGCGCCGCGCATCACGCCAGGCGCGCAGGCGGCGGCGATATTGTGCCAGCACCACTTCATCAGGGGCGATGATCACCACACCCTGCAAACCATCAACAATCACCAGCTCGTCTTCACGAATCAGCGCGCGCGAATGGTGTAATGCAATCACCGAAGGTAGGTCAAGACTGCGGCCCAGAATAGCGGTATGCGAGGTCGCGCCCCCCACATCAGTAATGAAAGCGGCAAAATCGGAATCTTTGAAATAAACCATGTCGGCTGGCGACAAATCATGCGCGACCAGAATCGCGTCTTCTACCAGATCATCGGCAGTCGGAAGTTGCGGCGCGTGTCCATCCAGATTTTTGAAAACGCGCTCAATGACTTGCATCACGTCATGCTTGCGTTCCCGCAGATAATCTTCTTCAATCGCCTCAAACTGGGCCTGTAGCAAATCACTCTGCAGTTTCAAAGCCCATTCAGCGTTGCAGTTTTGTGCTTCGATGATTTCTCGTGGCTCGCGAGAAATCGTGACATCCCCCAGCAGCATGATGTGCAAGGATAAGAAAGCACCTAGCTCAGCCGGCGCATTTTCGGGGATCGTGCCCCAGAGCATTTCTAGCTCTTTACGCGTGGCTCGGATGGCTTCATCAAAACGGGTGATTTCAGCCGGTATTTCCTCATCGTCCAACGCATAATGGGCCACATCGTCCATGCTGCGCGAAATGAGGTGCGCACGACCGATGGCAACGCCACCGCCAATCGCAACCCCATGCAGGATGATGCTCATATCCCCGCCCCTCCTGTCAGTTAGACAGTGTTATTCTGCCTCTTCAAACCTGTTGTTGATGAGTTCCACCAGAGCCAGCATGGCGGCATCTTCATCGTCACCACTAACCTCAAGCTCAACGCAACTCCCTTTGGCTGCCGCCAGCATCATCACACCCATGATGCTTTTGCCATTCACCCGTCGATTATTGCGCGCTATAAAAATATCGCTACTAAACCGGCTGGCCAACTGGGTAAATTTACTAGACGCACGCGCATGCAAGCCTAGTTTGTTAATGATTTCAACCTCTGTTTTAACCATTCCCCTCCCCCGGAATAATATAGACAACGCCCTCAAGTCCACCTGTCACCGCCTTGCTGACAACCACATCCAAGGCTTGCTGACTATAACTGAGAGCACGTACCAACATCGGCAGGTTCACACCGCAGACTGCCTCAACTTCTCCGGGCTGGATCAACCTACTGGCAATATTCGAAGGTGTTCCACCGAGCATATCGCTCAATACCAAGACACCCGAGCCCCGATTTAAACCGGAGACCAGTGTGCGCGCCACCGCAAGTTTCAGATCGGGATCCTCCGACTTGTCCACGGACAGCGTTTCCAGGTTATCCCAAGACTTGCCTAGGATATGAAAGGCGCTCTCGGCCAAACCAACCCCGAGATTGCCATGAGTGATAATGAGTATGCCAACCATATTCTGTTAAAAACTAATAAACGTTTTCATCCTGATGAGTTTACTTGAATAATCCATCGACCAATCAGATGATTGTATCAGGCTCACCCGCTTCTCGGGGGTTGAACCAAGCCAGTTTTCCCGCCAATTTCACTACATCGCCAATAATCATCAGTGCGGGTGATTCAATCTTCTGCAATTCAGCCTGGTCCGCCAATTGATCTAAAGTCGAAATTATCACGCGCTGATGCAGCGTCGTAGCCCGCTCTACCATGGCCGCAGGGCAATCCCCAGCGCGGCCATGTTCAATGAAAGCACTGCATAATGCCCGCACGGTACTCACCCCCATGTATACCACCACCGTCTGCCTGGGACGAACCAGCATCGGCCAATCTAAAGAAATACTGCCATCCTGCCGGTGCCCAGTCACAAACGTAACCGACTGAGCATAGTCGCGATGCGTCAGAGGAATACCGGCATAGGCAGCAGCGCCGCTGGCAGCCGTCACACCAGGCACCACTTCAAACGGGATGCCGTGTTGTGCCAACGTTTCAATTTCTTCGCCACCACGACCAAAAATGAAAGGATCCCCCCCTTTCAGACGTAGCACCCGCTTACCTTCCTGAGCCAGCCGAACCATTAATGCATTGATATCTTCCTGGCTCAAAGCATGATTGCCACGCGTTTTCCCGACAAAAATTCGCTGGGCATCGCGACGTACCCACTCTAGTAATGGCGCAGCGACCAGTCGGTCGTACAACACCACGTCGGCTTGTTGCATCAGATGCAAAGCACGGAAAGTCAGTAAATCGGGGTTACCGGGGCCAGCGCCCACTAAATAGACCGCACCCTGAACCGCGCCATCCTGCGCATCAAGCTGGTGTTCCATCGCGGTTGTTGCGCGTTGCTGATTTCCGGCAATCAAGTCCTCAGCAATCTGGCCTTGCAGTACGGACTCCCAAAATGCTTTTCTGGCACTACTATCCTGTATCCGTTCACGCACCCGTTGGCGAAATTGAGCGGCAAACCGCGCAACCAGTCCCCATCCAGCAGGAATCAAACTTTCTAGCCGGGCACGCAACAACCGCACCAACACCGGGGCACCGCCACCACTGGACAGGGCAATCACCAGAGGGGAACGATCAATAATCGCCGGGGTGATATAACTCGAAAGTTCAGGATTATCAACCACATTGGCCCAGATATTCATCGCTTCAGCCGCCGAAGCAACTTGACGGTTCACCTCAAGTTGATTGGTTGCAGCCACGACCAGGCGCATGCCAAGCACATGCCGCGCATCAAAGGGCTCGGCTAGATAACGCAACTTGGCTTGTGCCACACACTCAGCCATGCCTGGACACAAGGTTGGAGCAACAACCGTCAGCATGGCTCCCGCTCCTAGCAATAGCCTTACCTTGCGTAGCGCCACTTCCCCACCACCAACCACCAGACAGGGCTGTGATTGCAATCGTAGAAATACCGGAAAATAATCCATGGGCCATTCGTTCTAAGTACAAATATTCAATTCACTTTAATTGTTGCATAAATACGACGCACAACAGCAAATAACTGAAGGCCAAGATAGACAGGAAAATAGAGGGGGGTCAAAACGTAGCATTGTACCAACAGCACCTCGTCAGCTTACATCAATTAGCCTTGTACTGACGTGCAAGGCCCATCGCATTAGGACTCCATGCGCTTGGCAAACTCAGCAAGGCTAACCCCGGCCAAAGATGAAGACAGTGGGGCCAGCAAGCGATCAAGTTCATCCTCCATCGAATCCTGCTGTAGCGCCACGGGAGGATAAACAAATAACTGAAACAATTCAGCCAGACTGATTCCTGATAAGGCTTTCATCAACACCCATCCCTCATTGGTGCCCCTTTGCACATAGCCATGCGCGGCTAGCTGATCCAGGATCCATCCCAATTCGTCGTAGCCAGTGCGCACCTGCAGGCGCAACTCTTGCGGCGTCAGCGCTACACCTTCACGATGCGCTTGATCAAGCACAATCAACAATTTCAAAGCATCCAAAAGTCGGCGATGAACATTCAGGCGACGATGCCAGGCAGCGCCTTCCCAATACGACAATGCGCAAGTAAACACTGCGCCAGCCAACACCACCAGCCACAAACAATAAATCCACAGCAGCACAATCGGAATACTGGCAAAGGCACCATAGACCAGCTTGTACGAAGCGATCGCGTCGATATAAACACCAAAACACAATTTGGCGATCTCCAGTAGCAACGCGGTGGTCAATGCCCCCCAATACGCATGCTTCAATGGGACAAAACGATTGGGTACAACACGGAACAACATGGTCAACGACGCCGCAGTCAGCAAAATAGCGCCGCCAGATTGAACCATCTCAGCTAAAAACGGTGCATGATGCGCTAAACGGGATGCGCGAAATAAATTACGCCACAGCAACAGGCCACCGCCTAGAATTGCAGGCCCCAAAGTAAGCACTGACCAGTAGATCAAACCTTGCTGCAACCAGTGACGGGAACGCGTAACCCCCCAGATGGCGTTGAACGTGCGCTCTATGGTGGCAATCAGCATGAGCGATGTCGCGCACAGCAATAGCAAGCCGACTGCAGTTAACTTTTCAGCGTTATCGGCGAACTGCCGCATATATACTGTCATGATTTTGCCAGCAAACTCTGGCACTAAGGTAGACAGCAACATCACCTTGAAACGGGTGCTGTAATCCGCAAACATCGGTAGTGCAGAGATCACGTACAGGGCAATGATCAACAAGGGGACCATCGCTAGCAATGTCGTGAATGTCAGACTCCCCGCCACCTGCATCACACGGTTCAAAGCCATGCGGCGCAGCAAGAAACGCGAGAAGCTCATCCACTTGGAGTCGGTATATTTTGTATTACACATTCATCAGACCTTACGATTAAACCAAGCCTCAAACAAGATACAGTCCAATCGGCGATATGCGTATTGCCGTTAGGATGGGATAATATAGAACCCTTGCGTATACATGACTAATAATTACATGCAGGATATCCTGATTTTGTATTACAGCCAGTATGGTGCGACGCGCAGTTTGGCTCAGCATATTGCACACGGTGTTGAAAGCGTGTCAGGTTGCGGAGCAAGGCTACGTACTGTACCCAAGATATCCACGGTATGTGAGGCCTGTGAGCCAGGGATTCCGGATAGCGGAGCCCCCTATGTCGAGCAGAAAGATCTGGAGGAATGCATCGGGCTGGCCTTAGGTGGCCCAACCAGATTCGGCAATATGGCTGCCGCATTGAAGTATTTTTTGGATGGCTCGAGTGGCGAATGGATGCGAGGCACCCTGACAGGCAAGCCTGCTTGCGTGTTTACCAGTTCGTCTTCGATGCATGGAGGGCAAGAGAGTACGCTGTTGTCGATGATGATTCCGCTCTTGCATCACGGCATGGTATTGGTCGGCTTGCCCTACTCTGAGCCTGACCTTGGTTCCACCAGTAGTGGCGGTACTCCTTATGGGGTAAGCCATGTATCTGGGATGAAAAACGACAGACCTATCTCTGAAGAAGAGAAAAATCTTGCTTTGGCGCAAGGAAAACGACTGGCAGGGATTGCACTTAAACTGGCAGCCGGGTAACACTTTCGTACATTTAACAGGCATCATGGCAACCCGACACGCTGGTGTGCAGCGCTGAAGGGAATTTTTGCATTTTCTGGAGACCACCTATGCGCACAATAACCGTTGCAGCCACCCAGATGGCGTGCACGCCTGACAGTTCCACCAACTTGGCCAATGCAGAAGCCATGGTGCGTCAGGCGGCTAGTCAAGGGGCTCAAATTATTCTGTTACAAGAACTATTTGAAACCCTGTACTTTTGCATTGACCAGGAGGCACGCTACAACAATCTGGCGCAGCCCTTGCAAGGACACAGCTGGTTGCCTCGCTTCCAGGCTCTGGCACGTGAACTAGAAGTGGTATTGCCTATAAGCTTCTTTGAGCGCGCAGGCCAGACACAGTTCAATTCTGTTGCAGTCATTGATGCTGACGGTAGCCTTTTGGGCGTATACCGCAAGATGCACATCCCTGACGGCCCTGGATATACTGAGAAATACTACTTCTCGCCAGGCGACACTGGATTCACCGTATGGCAAACCCGTTATGCGCGTATTGGTATGGGCATCTGCTGGGACCAATGGTTCCCAGAAGCTGCACGTTGCTTTGCGCTGGGTGGGGCTGAACTCTTGCTATACCCAACGGCCATCGGCAGCGAACCGCACGATACCGGTATTCAGTCGGCCGACCACTGGCAAATGGTTCAACGCGGCCACGCCGCAGCCAACCTGATGCCAGTTGTTGCCTCCAACCGCATTGGCATGGAGCACGGCAAGTATTGGGCAAACACCTTCCATGGCCGCTCGTTTATTGCGGGCGCAGAAGGTGAATTGCTGGCGGAAGGCTCGGCAGACCAGCAAGAAATCCTGACCGCATCGTTCGACTTGGCCGCTCTTGCTGCCAAACGTCGCGCATGGGGTGTTTTCCGCGATCGACGTCCAGAGTACTACGGTGCTATCAGTTCCCTGGATGGTAAAGATCCTGTTACTGGAAAAATTGGCGGCCGCTAATTTTTGCTGTAACACAAAAAACGTGGACCTCACTTAGGTGAGGCCCACGTTTTTTTTACCGCATGCATTCCCACCTTTGAGCGAACAACGCACTAATCTTTTTGATTCCAGGGCGCCACTTTAGGCAACATCAACATGCCGGGGATCGCCAGCAGACAACACAATAAGAAAAATGGCATCCAGCCCGCAGCGTCAACCATATAGCCGGTAGCGGCATTGGCCACGGTACGCGGCACGGCAGACAAGCTGGTGAACAGCGCAAACTGGGTGGCGGTATAGGCTGGATTGGTCGTGCGTGCAATATAGGAAACAAAGGCCGCTGTACCCAAGCCAACGCCCAGTGCCTCAAACCCGATTACAGCAGCCAATCGCAATAATTCATGCGCGCCAATCACATGGAATGGGCCGGTAAACGCCAACCAGGCAAAGCCAAGAATGGACAGCCACTGCACCACGCCGAACACCCATAGGGCACGATTGATACCCATCTTTAGCATCCACACACCACCGAGCAGGCCACCGATCACACTGGGCCAAAGACCCGCATGCTTGGCGACTAGACCAATCTGCGACTTGGTGAATCCCATATCCAGATAGAAGGGTGTCGCAAGTGAGGTTGCCATGCTGTCACCCAGTTTATAGAGAAAAATAAACAGCAAGATAGTCAGCGCTGAACGCATACCATTGCGGTTGATAAACTCGCGGAATGGCTCTTTTACGGCTTCAGTCAGGGTTTTCGGCAAGGCCTGCAGGAGCTCAGGCTCACGCGCCAGACACGACATCAGCACACCGGGCAACATGAATAAGGCGGTGATCCAGAACACACTCCCCCAGGGCAAATGATCTGCCAGAATCAAGGATAATGAGCCGGGCACCAGACTGGCCAAACGATACGCATTGATATGTACCGTATTACCAAGGCCCAGCTCGCGATTCTCAAGAATTTCACGTCGGAACGCGTCCAGTACAATATCTTGGCTGGCGGAGAAAAAGGACACCGCCAGCGCCAGGCATGCAATGCTCCACAAGTTCTGGTGTGGATCTAACCCGCCAAACGCCCCCAAGGACACTAGCAAACATAGCTGAGTCAGCAGCATCCAGCCACGGCGTCGGCCCAGAAACGGCGGCACAAACCGGTCCAACAACGGCGACCAGAGAAATTTCCAGGTAAACGGCAGTTGAATCAGCGCAAACAGACCGATCGCCTTAAGATCGATACCACTGCTTCGCAGCCAAGCTGGTAACAAACTGATCAACACATACAAAGGGAGACCGGAAGAAAAACCGGTAAACACGCAGGTCAGCATGGTGCGCGAAAACATCTCCGAGCACAGGCTCACCTGCGTGGAATCAGAAGAACGCATGGTGTGTTACTTGTCTTTGTGGTTTTATCACTAGGGGCCAACCCGGTAAAACGCCAGGCTACCGAGCAAGTTCGGAAGAAAAGACACGCGACGCCCTTGATCCATCACCACGCGTTGCTTCACCTGGATCTGGTTCTTGGCGCACAGAGCCTCGAAGTCGCCCAGCATACACCAGTGAATATTGGGTGTGTCGTACCATTGGAATGGAATGGTTTCAGAAACCGGCATATGCCCTTTAAAGATTTGCCAGCGATTCTGCCAATAGCCAAAATTCGGAAAGGTCACAATCGCCTCGCGCCCTACCCGCAGCATCTCTAGCAAAATGGCTTCAGATTCTCGCACCGCCTGAATCGTCTGCGACAAAATCACCAAATCAAAGCTGCCATCGGCAAAATCTGACAGCCCCGTCTCCAGGTCCCCCTGAATCGCCGATACGCCAGCATCAACGCAGTGCACCACTTTATTGATGTCTATTTCTACGCCATAACCGCGTACTGACTTATGCTGCTGTAACCACGCCAATAAATCGCCATCGCCGCAGCCCAAGTCCAAAATCCGGGCGCCTTCAGGCACCCAGTTAGCCACTAATTGAAGGTCAGGTCTCAAAGGGGCTGTCATGCTTCGACCTCCACAGCAACGCGCTCGAGATAACTGCGCATCAAATTAACATAAGGGGGATCCAACATCAGAAAAGCATCGTGCCCATGGGTCGATTGGATTTCACCATATGCCACCTGTTTCTCGGCCGCAATCAAGGCCTGAACAATTTCACGAGAACGTAGCGGGGAAAAACGCCAATCGGAGGTAAAGCTCGCAACCAGAAATTTGGCTTTTGCATGCTGCAAGGCTGCAACCAGATCATCTGCATAAGCCCGTGCCGGATCAAAATAGTCCAGAGCCTTGGTCATCAGCAGATAGGTATTGGCATCGAAGATGTCAGCGAATTTATCACCTTGATAACGCAGATACGATTCGATCTCAAACTCGACCTCATAGCCAAACTTAAACTCACCCGAGCGCAGCATTCGACCAAATTTCGCACCCATGCCATCATCGGATAAATAAGTAATATGTCCCAGCATGCGTGCCAAGCGCAGACCTCGCCGCGGGAGAACCCCGTGGCCATAGAAATCACCACCATAAAATTCTGGGTCACTCAAAATAGCTTGGCGCGCAACATCATTGAACGCGATATTTTGCGCAGACAACTTTGGCGCAGAAGCGATCACCAGCGCATGCGCGACTCGATCAGGAAAATCAATACTCCACTGCAACGCCTGCATACCGCCAAGACTACCGCCGATCACCGCCGCCCAGCGTTCAACCCCAAGCCTATCGGCCAAGCGCGCCTGGGAGGTCACCCAGTCAGGTACTGTCATCAACGGAAAGCTTGAGCCCCAGGGTACCCCGGTTTCTGGATTGATAGAGGATGGGCCACTACTGCCATGGCATCCTCCCAGATTGTTTACCCCAACAACAAAAAAGCGTCGTGTATCAATGGGCTTACCCGGACCAATCATATTGTCCCACCAGCCTGCAGACTTATCGTCTTCGGCATACCGCCCGGCCACATGATGGTGCCCAGACAGAGCGTGACAGATTAGTACTGCATTACTGCGTTGCGCGTTCAATTCTCCATAAGTTTCGTAAGTAAGCGTATAGGACGGCAAAACCGCCCCACAATGCAAAGCAAGTGGGATATCAAAATCAGCGCACTGTGCTACAACGATGCCGACTGATTGTTCAGTTTTGGACATAAGACAGGTAACCTATTTTGGTTTTTGTCGGCGTCAAGGCTATTCCATTGCAGATTATAACGATAACTACGACTTGCGCGACAGGGAGTCACTCCCGATAATCAGTGTTCGCCCCGGATAAAAGACACATGATCGGACGACTTTTTAATCTTGTCCTGCTCGTAGCGTTAGCATTTTTGTTGCTGCGCGCACTACTCAGTTCCCAGCAACGACAGGCGCTGCATGGATTATTCAAGACCATTGCATTCGCGTTAGTGCTCAGCTCCATGCTACTGGTCGCACTGGTGCTAGCAGGCATCATCAGCCGTTGATTACCGGATAACCTTAAGCAAAAACGCTTTCCCTTTTTGGCCTGCCATGGATATTTCTTGTTTTGTATACACCTTCGGCAGCTATTTGAAGCACCTCTATGGCGAACGCGTCCACAAGCTGTCGTTGGCTGGCAATTTTACCTGCCCCAACCGTGATGGCACCCTAGGCAAGGGCGGCTGTACCTTCTGTAATGTCAAAAGTTTTGGCCGCGACGCCCAGGCTTTATCAATCAGCGCACAAATTACCCAAGAGAAACAGAAAATTGATCTCGCACGGCGCTACTTAGCCTATTTTCAAGCCTACACCAGCACCTACGCAGAAGTCGCCACCCTGCAATCACTCTATGAAGAGGCCATCAGTCAGGCAAATATTGTTGGACTCTGTATTGGCACCCGCCCCGACTGTGTTGCGGACGCTACGCTTGATTTGCTAGCTGACTACCAGTCACGGGGATTTGAAGTCTGGCTCGAACTAGGGCTACAAAGCGCACAAGACGCCACCCTGAAGCGCATTAACCGTGGGCATGGCTTTGCTGCCTATCGTGATGCGGTCGAACGCGCACACTCACGCGCACTAAAAGTCTGCACGCATCTGATCGTTGGATTACCTGGTGAAAACCATGAGCAAATTTCCGACACCCTGCAACAGGTGCTGGCGCTTGGTGTTGAGGGTATTAAATTACACCCGTTAATGATTGTGCGCGGCAGCCGCATGGCAGCACAATTTCATCGCGGCGAAATCGCCCCCCTCAGTTTATCGGCCTATGCAACCCTTGCCGCGGACTTAATTCGCCATACACCACCAGAAGTTATCTTCCACCGGGTATCTGCGACGGCGCAAGAACCGACCCTGATTGCCCCAGACTGGTGTGCCGGGCGTTGGGACGGAACACAGGCCGTAGCGGATCAACTGGCCATACTGGGTCCACAGGGCAGTGCGCTGGGTCGCCCCTGGTTGAAGCCCGTGATTTAACTAATCTTGATTAAGTACCACATACTGCTAATGTCAGAGAGTCGGCATTCGCCCGGCAAGAAGGGGAGAACACCGTGACTCTGATTGGCAAACCCTGTGATATCTCACCTTCTGATATCACTCCTAAACAAGTTTATCTGGATCGTCGCAGCTTGATGCTGGCTGGAGCGCTGGGACTTTTGTTGACGAATCCGGCATTGGCAGCGCTGGCATTTCGCAAAAGTCCATTCTCATCGCGAGACAAACCCAATAGCCTGAAAGACATCAGCCACTATAATAATTACTATGAGTTTGGCAGTAGTAAATCCGATCCCGCTGAACAGGCTGGTCAGCTGAAAACCCACCCCTGGAATATCGTCGTGGATGGCGCCGTAGAAAAGTCGCGCAGCTTCAGTCTGGAACAGTTGATGCAGTTCCCGCAGGAGGAACGGATTTATCGGCTGCGCTGTGTAGAAGGTTGGTCAATGGTGATCCCCTGGATTGGTTTTCCGTTGGCAACGCTCCTCAAACAAATGCGGCTGACTTCAAAAGCCCGTTATGTCGCTTTCGAAACCCTGAATCGGCCAAGCCAGATGCCAGGTCAGGCAGAGGGACTCCTAGCCTGGCCCTACCGTGAGGGCTTGCGGATTGATGAGGCGATGCACCCGCTGACCCTATTAGCGGTAGGTTTGTACGGAGAAGTTCTGCCCAATCAGAATGGAGCCCCGATTCGTTTGGTGGTGCCTTGGAAATATGGCTTTAAGAGTATCAAATCAATTGTGCGCATCCATCTGATGGAAACCCAGCCACAAACCAGTTGGAATCTAGCTGCGCCCACTGAATACGGCTTCTACTCCAACGTCAATCCAGCGGTAGAACACCCGCGTTGGAGCCAAGCTAATGAACGGCGTATTGGCGAATTTCTGCGCCGCCCAACCCTGCCGTTCAACGGTTATGGTTCCCAGGTTGCCCAGCTATACCATGGAATGGATCTGAGAAAAAACTTCTAGCATGCCTCTTTTTCTCAAAGAATTACGCCAGGCTACAGCCAAGGCTGTGCAGATGCTTAGGGGCGCGCGCACCCAACGCATCTCCGAGCCAACGCTGCGATACATTAAGGCACTGGTTTTTATTGCGGCCCTGCTACCGTTGGCCAATAACGCATGGGTCGTCGTAACGGGGGCGGCGATTGATCCAGTCGCATGGATGACGCATGCCAGTGGTCGTTGGACGCTGATTTTTTTGCTCTTAACGCTGTCGATTACCCCACTCTATCGCCTAGGTAGCCCAGCATGGCTGGTGCGATTACGACGCATGCTCGGATGCTATGCTTTTTTTTATGCGGTACTACACTTCAGCGTCTACTTGATACTGGATCACGCCTTTGATCTCAGCGCCATCGCCCACGATATCGTTAAGCGCCCCTTTATTACCGTCGGGTTTGCCGCATTCGTGCTGATGGCCCCCCTGGCACTCACCTCAACCAATGGTTGGATGCGACGACTCAAGCGCAATTGGCAACGGCTGCACCGTCTGGTCTATCCAATCGCACTATTGGGGGTGATACATTATTGGTGGCTAGTGAAGCGCGATCATCGCCAGCCCTTGTTGTATGCTGCAATCCTGGCGCTACTATTATTGCTGCGTTTGCTCCGCAACAAACACAAAACCCGCCATACGGCGGGCTCCAGTTCTGACTTATGAAGGCTGGTTAATCAACCTTGAATCGCGAGACTACGCTATTGAGTTCACGCGATAACCGTTCCAGTTCCAATACATTATCCCGTGCCGCGTGCACTGACATGGCAGATTCTTCAACCATATGCGCAATACGCTCAACATTGGCCGCCACACTACTATTGGCTTCGCTTTGCTCGGAAGTCGAATGCGCCACTTCTCGAATTTTCTCCAATGTCGCAGCCGCCCCTTCACTAATCTGATGCAACGCCTCTGCCGCCTTCGAGGCTTTTTCTACTCCTAATACCACTTGAGGAGTAATCAATTGCATGCTCCCCACCACGGAATGCGTGTCATCCTGAATCACCCGAATCATAGTGGTGATCTGGTCCGTTGCTTTGCCGGTACGCTCAGCCAATTTACGCACCTCATCTGCCACCACGGCAAAGCCACGCCCCTGTTCACCGGCACGTGCGGCCTCTATGGCTGCATTCAGTGCTAACAGATTGGTCTGGTCAGCAATGTCTTTGATCACATTGGCAATCCCATCGATTTCTCCAGCCCGATCATCCAAGGATGCAATCTGCACCGAAGCCTCTTTAACCTGCCCGGCAACGCGTTGAATCTCTGCAGCCGCTTCCTGCACCAGCACTCCGCCCTCCTGCGATAGTTGGTTGGCGCGAGCCGAGTTCTTCTCTGTTTCGCGTGCATTGTCAGAAATCTGATCCACACTGACCGATAATTGTTCAATTGCCGCAGCCGTTGCCGTGGTCGCAGCAGAAGATTGATGTGATGCGCTAGAAATCTGTTCCATCTGGCCAGAAATACTGCGTGCGGTATCGTGTAGCGAAGACGCTTCGCGCTGAATGGATCGCACCATTGTCTGCAAATTTTGCTGCATCCCAGACATGGCACCTAACAAGCTGTCCTGACGCCCGTGTGTCACAATCGGGCAACTCAGATCACCATTGGCAATCGCAATCGCGGCATCAGCCGCATAATCTGGCTCCCCACCCAAGCGCTGGTAAATCTGGCGAGCCAACACCACCGCCGCACCCACCATCAAGAGCAAGATTGCCAAACCAATCCCCATAAATTGCAAAGCCTGTTTCCAGAATAGCGCGGACACATCATCGATATAGGCACCATAACCCACAATCCAATCCCAACCAGCAATATGCCGAACACCATTTATTTTTGGTACAAAAGCGCTCTCCCCAGGCTTCTCGACCATAAACTGCACATAACCGGACTCTCCCTTGGCCAACACATCCAGATACCCCTGCATGCCGGTGCGTCCATCTGGCATTTTGCCAGCGCCATCAATTTTGCCCTCTTTGCGTACATCCGGATGCACGAGCACAAAACCATCCATGCGGCGCAAAAACACATAATCACCTTGATCTTGCAAACTACGAATCACCTGCTTGGCCTGTGCTTGTGCCTGATCATGGGAAAGTTTTCCCTCTTTTTCCAGGCCCTGATAATAGGAAATTTCATGCGTGGCCAATCGCAATACCAGATCGATACTGGCTTTACGTTCATCAACAATCGTAGAATTTAGCGAGGAAAGCGCAAAACTTGCGATAATAATCAGTCCCAGAACGGCACTGGCAACAATAATAGCGAGACGGGTGGAGAGCTTCATGAATAGGCCTGAGGATAAGATTAAGCCCCATGCTTGATCATGAGGATTTCCTCAGACAGTAGCCACTTATGACAGGGTGATCAATTAGCCAAAGCGTAATGGTCATGCGCCAGGAGTAACGATTTAGGCCTGACAAACAAGCCTCTAGCGCAGGTAAAGCAAAGCCCCCATTCAGGGGGCCCGCCTACCAAGCAATCCTGCCAATGCGCTGGTTTAATCGACTTTGAAGCGCGAAACCACACTATTGAGCTCGCGTGACAACCGCTCCAGCTCCAATACATTATCGCGAGCCGCTTGTACCGACATGGCAGACTCTTCCACCATATGGGCAATACGCTCAACATTGGTCGCCACACTGCTATTAGCTTCGCTTTGCTCGGAAGTCGAATGCGCCACTTCACGGATTTTTTCCAGAGTTGCAGCCGCCCCTTCACTAATCTGATGTAAAGCATCCGCAGCCTTAGTGGCTTTTTCTACCCCCAGAGCCACTTGCGGCGTAATCAATTGCATGCTGCCCACGACTGAATGTGTATCACCCTGAATGGCACGAATCATGGTGGTGATCTGATCAGTCGCTTTACCGGTACGCTCCGCCAGCTTACGCACCTCATCGGCCACTACAGCGAAACCACGCCCTTGTTCGCCAGCTCGCGCGGCTTCAATGGCTGCATTCAATGCCAGCAAGTTGGTTTGATCAGATATGTCTTTGATCACATTGGCAATACTGTCAATTTCACCTGCACGCTCATCCAGAGAAGCAATCCGCTCGGAAGCCTCGCTGACTTGCGCTGCCACGCGTTGAATCTCGGCTGCAGCTTCTTTTACCAGCACGCCACCTTCTTGCGATAGTAGATTGGCACGCTCTGAGTTCTTTTCAGTTTCACGCGCGCTGTCCGAAATCTGATCCACACTCACCGACAATTGCTCGATCGCCGCCGCAGTGGAAGTCGTGGCTTCTGACGACTGGTGTGAAGCAGTAGAAATCTGCTCCATCTGGCCTGAAATACTGTGCGCAGTCTCATGCAGAGACGAAGCCCCCTGCTGAATCGCGCGCACCATCTGCTGCAGGTTTTTCTGCATATCAGAAATCGCCCCCAGCAGACTAGCGTGACTACCCTTGGTTTGAATCTGAATGCTTAAATCACCGCCAGCAATCGCAATCGCAGCATCTGCGGCATAATCAGGCTCCCCACCCAAGCGTTTGTAAATCTGGCGAGCCAATACCACGGCAGCACTCACCATCGCCAACAGGATCACTAAACCGATTCCCAAAAACTCGAGCGCCCGGCTCCAGAACATTGCCGACACATCATCAACATAGGCACCACAACCGACAATCCAATCCCAGTCAGCAATCCGACGAATGCCAACAATCTTGGGTACCATCACATCGCCACCAGGTTTTTTGGTAAAAGATTGCACAAAACCGCTTTCGGCATTGGCGACTACGGCAAGATAGCCCTGCATCCCAGTACGGCCATCCGGTAATTTGCCAGCATCATCAATCTTGCCCTCTTTGCGGCGATCAGGGTGTACCAGCACAAAACCATCCATGCGGCGCAGAAAAACATAATCATCATTGAAGCGCAAACCGCGTATCGCCTGAGCCGCCTGTTGTTGAGCGACGCTGCGACTCAGTTTTCCGTCTTTTTCAAGACCTTGATAATAGGAAATTTCAGTAGCCGCCATGCCCAACACCAAATTCAGGCTAGCTTTGCGTTCTTCAATAATGGTGGAGTTAAGAATAGCGAGCGCAAAACTGGCAATCACCACCAGCCCGATAACCGCGCTTGCGACAATAATGGCAAGTCGAGTGGATAGCTTCATAGAGAGTCCCCCGCAATATAGATAATTATTTTTAAATGGCACGCCATTAGATGGAGCGCTATGCCTGAATCAAGATTTATCCCTGATGCATCGAAACCAAGTGCTAACAAATGTCATGCTGATTACAAACAGTTTCAAACAAACCACACGATTACACCAGTGAAGATGATTTATTTTTGCGTTATGGCAACACTACATTCCATTTGAAATAGATTTACTCCATTTAAATGAAAATCACATATTTCATCATCAATAAAAAACCACACCACACCAGAAATTGACTTTCTGACATGGTGTGGTTTCAGGAATCCTCATTTATTTTCCTAAACGAGTTTCCCGATATGTTTATTTTATAGTTAACTTACGGCTATTCGACTTTTCTTTTTTAGGCAGGACCAGTTCCAGTACACCATTATTGAATTGCGCAGAGGCGGAATTCTCATCTATATCTTGCGCCAGTTGCAGGCTACGGGAAACTTGGCCGTAGTAACGTTCAGAGCGCAATACCTTTTCACCTTCTTTAGTTTCTGACTGACGTTTTATTTCAGCGGACAGCGACACTCGGTTGCCATCCACCTGAACATGAATATCACTCTTCTCAACCCCAGGGAGTTCGGCATGCACGGTATAGGCCTTGTCGTCTTCTTTTACGTCTAGTTTGATCCCTGCCTCAGGGTCAATATCTAGCGACAACGGACGGACAAAAAAACCCTTAAACATATCGTCAAAAAAAGGTTCAAGACTTGAACGACGCATTAGTTCATTCATCATCAGACTCCTCTAAAAAACACTACATCCCGTACTGAATAGATAGGATCATAGCCTGGTCATCTCAAGTCTCTGCCTGCGGTTTTTTGACGAAAATCAAGTCGCTGGAGTGATAAAATACCCCATCGGCCGTCAGTTATTAAGGAAGAATCATGAGCAAAGCCCCTGTCACCCAGGCGATTCGCCAACTACGACAGCATGAGGTCAACTTTAGCGAACATCTCTATAAATACGAAGACAAGGGCGGGACGCGGGTTTGTGCCAGAGAACTAGGCGTAGAAGAACACGCAGTCATTAAAACCCTGATCATGGAAGACGATCAGAAACAACCGCTGATTGTATTGATGCATGGAGATAAAGAAGTCTCAACGCGTAATTTGGCACGTCAGATTGGTGCCAAACATGTAGAACCCTGTGATCCGAAAACGGCCGATCGCCATAGTGGCTATATGGTGGGAGGAACCAGTCCATTTGGGACGCGCCATGCTATGCCAGTATATATAGAGGAAGGGATTACCACGCTTGAGCGTATCTATATCAATGGAGGGAAACGCGGGTTTTTGATCGGCATTCAGCCAAAAGATCTGATGCGCGTGCTCAAGCCAGTGATCGTTGACGTTGCAGTCTGAAGAGAGAGAAAAACGATTGGGGTCAATCACAACATTGACCCCAAGAATAAGGATATCGAAGCCTACTCGCCTACTGCCAAAATAACAGCCACCAAGAGGCATCAACCCAAGCCAAGGCCAATAATAGCGGCATCAAGGAAAGCCATGTGCGCGTGCTCCAGCGTGACACAATCTGCACCGCCAAGCGAATAGACCATAGATTGGAGACCCCGAGTAGCGCCAAGCGTAGTGGGCTTACCCAGCCAAGGCCTGCACCTTCGGCCTTGAGCAAAGTCACCGTCAAGGCCGACAACCCTAGAAATACCCCACAGCCCGCCAAAGGAATCAGACTTTGCGCCAAGTGGTGAAAGCGCTGCACCTGCCACGGACCCGCCAAGCGCACTGCCAACGCAAGTAACAAAGACAGCGCTGAGCCCATCAGTAAGGCCACCAGCAAAATATAGGTCACCAGCACACCACCATCCAACCAAGTAAAGCTGTCATTCATCTGTGGATAGTGCGTCAATAACCACCAAGGTGCTGAGTCATCCAACGGCCAGAGAATATTGTGTTGTACCAACCATTCGGCCAACTGCTGCTTACCATCAACAAACCAACTGCTTGCAGTCCAGTGAAAAGCGCCAATCGCAATTCCAAGCAGGCCAAACAGAATCAGAGCCGACTGCCATGCATTGCTTTCACTGGCCGCCAGTTCCACCACCTCTTGGCCCCAGCGGCGAGGCATCAGGGCAATCGCGTCGCGATGCCCACTACAGCGCCCACACATATGGCAACCGCTCGCCCCCTTCATATGGCGTAACGGCATCAGCGGCGCACAATCAACCGACTTGATCGCAATCGGCGTCTGGGTGCCTGCTCGCTTCCAGGCTTCCTCATCCACCCGGTAATGCATGGGTGCCAATTTGGAAAGCAAAGCAAATACACCGTTCACCGGGCACAGATGCCGACACCAGGCACGTTTACCGCGCGTATACAGAAAACCGACGACGATGGCCGCCACCGTTGACCCGCCCAGCACTAGCAACACTGCCTTAGGATACTGATAAACACTCACCATCTGGCCATAGATTGTGGTGGATGCAAAAGCCACAAAGGGCCAGCCCCCCCAACGCATCCAGCGTGGAATCGGCCATCCCTTACCGTGGCGCGATGCCCACTCACTCAGCGCACCTTCAGGACACAATACGCCACACCACAAGCGACCAAAAAAAACCATGCTCAGCAAAACGAAGGGCCACCAGATGCCCCAAAACACAAACTGAGCAAAAATAGTCAGGTGACTAAAAATGCGTGCAGAATCATCTGGTAACGGCAGACAGACCGGGACGACCAGCAGAAATATATAGACCCCAGCCACGACCCACTGCAACCGCCGCACCCAGGCCGCATGATCGCGCAAAAAGTCGCCAAGCTGATTAAGCAGCCGGGTCATGCACGCACCCTGTTCTGTCTCCTACCCCGCAGCAACCACCACACCGATAACCAAAAACCGGCATACGCGAGCAAGCTCATCAATGCAGGGTGTGCACGATAGCCAGTCAATGCAGCAACCACCCCTCCCAGAGCACTGCTATCGTCGAGCCAGCGCGAACTATCCCAGACCGGGTCCAGCAAGGGAGGCAACCAATCCATTGAAATCATTTTCTCGATTCCACTGGTAAACAGAGCGGCAGCCAAGAAGAGCAGCATGAACTCGGTTACCCGGAAAAAGCCACGCCACGATAACAGCTTGCTCCCCAGCTGCAATACGTAGTACATCAACAATGCCAGCAAGAATCCCATCAACCCAGCCCCAGCCATTGACCAGATTGAGGCCGCATTAGCGGCTGCCAGGGTGCCATACAGAAACACCACGGTTTCGCTGCCTTCGCGTGCCACCGCTATCGTCGAGAGAATCAGCACACCCCACCAGTTTGCCTCTTTGGCCTGGCGTGATAGTCCAGATTCCAGATCGTGCTTCAGGGTGCGACCATGTGCACGCATCCAGAGCACCATCTGTACAATCAGCACAGCGGCCACTAGCACCATGATCAATTGGAAGAGATCTTGTTTTTCGGCAAATACTTCACTGGCAGCAAATAGGCCAATCGCCAGCACTGCAGCCAGAATTAGGCCGAGTAATACACCACCCCACAGATATACCCGTCCGCGCGCAGCAGCTGGATCGCGTTTTAGCCAGGTATTCAGGATGCCAATCACCAGCATCGCCTCAATACTTTCGCGCCAAACAATAAATAGAACCTGCCCCATATAAGCTCCTGCTATTTCGCCACAATCACGCCTTGCGCTGCGCTGTGAAATTCGTCGTAGAACTTGTATACCCCGGGGGAGAGCGACTGAAACACCACAAACGATTCAACCCCCGGTGCCAGTACTTTCTCTTTCCGTAGCTGCAAGCTCTCAAACTCGGCGGGACTCTTTCCCCGGTTAACCAGGACGATCTTGAATCGTTTATTGGCAGGAACCACTATTTTGGTCTGAGACAGCACACCATCTTTCATTTCCAGCCGGAACGTCGGCATATCGTCGGCCATTGCAGCTACTGGCAACCAGAGCGCCAGTAACATCCATTTAAATTTCATGTAAAGCCTTTCCGGGCGGCACGACACCGCCCGTGGAAATTAGTAACCACCCTTCTTGCCGATACCGGCGTAAGTGAAGGTGTAATTCACTTCAAATGGCTTGTACCACGGGGCAACCCCGGTTTCCTTGTCAGTATGGCGACCGAAGTGCGTGTTCTGAGTCGCATTAGGAGGGGAGATAATATATTTAAGCTTGTAGCTGCCTGGCCCCATCAGCTTGATGTTGTCACCATAATGCGGGCCATCATTCGCCACCATGGCCATAAACTCACCCTTTTGAGTCTTGTTGGAACCAACCTTGGTGAGTTCGTAGTGAATGGTGAGGTACGGCACCCATTCACCTTCGGCAAACCCATGGATATTATTTTTGATCGCATGAATATCGGCCTCGAGATGAACATCCGATTTTTCAGCTGCGCGCATCATGCCTTCAGGATCCATCTTGATTGGCTGCAGATACACCGCGGCGATCTCCATGCCATTCTTGATTTGTGGTTTACCAACCGGATATTCCTTGGCAAACGCAGGCAGGGCCAAGGTCATAGCCAATGCAACCGCTACAGAGGTGAGAGAACGCTGCATAATTTTCCTCATATTTCGACAGAGACAGTTAGATGCTGGCGATGATCTGCCACATGATGATGAGAATCATTCTCACATACTATCCGACAGGATGCAACACGATGCGCACATCATAGATTCCGTCAAACTATCGCAAGATGGGTGGCCACTGAGGGTGACTTGAGTAACAATGCCTAAGACAACAAAATAATATATGGAGAGATTGGATGATTCGTTTTTACCATAACCCACGCTGCTCTAAATCGCGAGCTGCCTTGAATTTGCTTCAACAGCAAGATGCTGAACTTGAAATCATTGATTATTTAAAAACACCACCAAGCGCAGCCGAATTGGAACAGATCCTGACGTTATTGGCGATAGAACCACGCGCTCTGATGCGTAGAAAAGAACCTGAGTATCAAGCTCTTCATCTGGACGATGTCACGCTAGAGCGTAAACACCTGATCAATGCCATGGTTCAACATCCACGGCTGATCGAACGTCCGATTGCGCTGAATGCAACGCAAGCCGTGCTTGGTCGACCTCCCGAAGCGGTTCTCAGCTTGCTTACACCCAAGTAATTGGAAACGCGCCGTTTTTGCGATTCAACAGACTGGGCAATTAAGACGCACAGAGACTATTGCTTGCAATATAGTAACTCATGTTATTATAATGCTGCATATGAATAATTCATTCCATAACATTGAACATGCTATTGACGCCATCGGGAAGCGCACTCCAGGCACACCACGCCAGGAAGTGATCCTAAATCGGCTATTTTGCCATGTGATGTCGCGTCTAACTTGCCATTGGAATGAGACACTAAAACCTTACGACATCAACGAAACTTTGTGGATTGCGCTATTGGCCCTGTACTCACAGCCCAACCAAGCCCTGTATCCGTCAGACATTAGCGAAACCATGGATTTTTCGCGTACCAACGCCACACGGGTATGTGATGAGATGGTCAAACATGGCTGGGCGCAGCGTCTCTCCTGCTGTGAAGACCGGCGCAAAGTGCAGCTGAAATTGACGCCAGAAGGCGTACGTTTCATAGAAGAACTGATCCCCCATTCTCGCCAGCAAATGCTCAAACAATGGGAAGACTTCAGTACACAAGAAAAAGATACGCTCGAAGCCTTGATGCGTAAGGTATTAGCCACGCTCGGCGGCTAATACCATCCAAGTTGCCATTATTCTGATGTTATTTCACCAAATAATAACTATCGTTACTATATTCTAACTAATTATTAGATACCCAATGGAGATCGCACAGTGAATCGACATCCCTGGCAGCAAGGGGTAAGCCTGCTGGTATTGACCTCGCTATTAAGTGGTTGTGCCGGGTTTGGCCCTGAGCGCACTCCGGCTACACTTCTGTCGGCAAAACAACTGGCATTGCCTGCCAAGGCTGGCAAAATTCCAGCACAAAACTGGTGGGCACAACTATCTGACCCCAAGCTGGACCAACTCATCGACACCGCATTGAATAACTCACCTTCGTTGCGACTGGCACAAGATCGCTTAAGCGAGGCACGCAATGCAGTTGGGATCAGCGAGAGCCAACTTGGCCCGCAGGTTGACCTCAACGCGCAAAGAGACCGGCAACGCTATTCAACCAACGGCATCATGCCCGCACCAATTGGTGGCAATTATTATAATTCATACACCCTGTCGCTCAACGCCAGTTGGGAAATTGACTTCTGGGGTAAAAATCACGCCCAGATCCGCGCAGCGCTAGGCGAGGTCACAACCGCAGAGTTTGAAGCCCAACAAGCACGCTTGGTACTGACACAAGCGGTGATTGCGCAGTACACCGTACTGCAACGCCAAATTCAGCAGCAACAAATCAACCAGCAGCGCATCCAATTGGCCTCAAGCCGGATTCGTTTGATGCAAGCGCGCGTCAGCGCTGGCATGCTCAGTGCCGATAACGTGCAACAAGCTGAAATGGAGATGGCAAGCTTACAGACGGAAAATGCGTCCATTCGCGGCGACATCGCGCGTGCTCGCCATGCCCTCGCCGCATTAACCGGGCAAGCCCCAAACGCGCTAGACAGTTTAGAGCCTAGCAACTTGGGCGAGACCCCAAAGATGGACGAGGCACTCTTGACTGCGGATCTGCTTGGCCGTCGTCCTGACATCGCCAGTCAGCGTGCACGGGTTGAAACCATGCAGGAAAAAGTGACTGTTGCCCGCGCAGAGTTCTACCCGAATGTCAGCATATCTGGACTCGCTGGGGCCAACTCACTGAATTACGGTACCCTGTTTGATTTTTCTTCGCGGATTATTGATTTCACCCCGGCCATCTCGTTACCGATCTTTCATTCAGGTCAGCTGCAATCCAATCTGCGCACTCAGCAATCACGTTACGACCAAGCTGTTGACAGCTACAACCAGTCGGTACTGGATGGGCTAAAAGACGCGGCGGATGCGCTGACGGGTCAGCGGCAAGCCAATACACAATTGCTGCAAACCAGCCATGGCTTTACTGCCAGTAAAAAAGCTGCAGATGCAATGTTGCTCAAGCTTCGCGCTGGCATGGTTAGTAAACTCGATGTACTAGACAGCCAAGATACAGCCCTAGCACAGCGAAGCAATCAATTAGAAGCGCAAGCAGGCTCACGCCTAGCCTGGGCCAACCTGAACACCGCCCTGGGTGGTGGTTTAACCACTAACCCTAGAATCCGCTAAGGACTGTATAAAAGATGGATATCCAAGTTAAAAAGGCCAAAGCCCGTAAACGCAATTTGATCGCTGCCACCAGCATTTTTGCAGCCGTCGCGATTATCTACGGTGTGTATTGGGGCACCGTACTGCGTTTTGAAGAAAGTACGGATGACGCTTATGTTGCAGGACACCTGATGCAATTGACGCCAGAAATTGGTGGCACGGTTGTTAAAGTCAGCAGTGAAGACACCGATCGCGTAGAAGCAGGGCAAACGGTGGTACAACTCGATGTAAACGATGCACAGCTGAGCTTCGAGCGCGCGCGTCAGAACTACGTGATGGCGGTGCGTGAAGCGCGCCAGATGATGACCAGTGCGCAACAACTTGCAGCGCAGAGTGATGCACGCAAAACCGACCTCGAACGGGCACAGGCTGACCTGAAGCGCCGTGAACAGCTAGCCGGCACTGAAGCGATTTCTCCAGAAGAGTTGGCGCATGCCCGTGATGCGGTCAAGAGTGCTCAAGCAGCTTTGGAAGCCAGCAGCAAACAACAAAAAGCCACCACTGACTTATTGGGCAACGACCAGATCGCGCAACAGCCTAAAGTTCTGGCCGCAGCCACTTCGTTGCGTGAAGCCTGGTTGGCACTGGAACGAACACGGGTCAAGGCGCCTGCGGCAGGTTATATTGCCCGGCGCAATATTCAGGTAGGCCAACGGGTGACTGCTGGCACGCCTTTGATGGCGATCATTCCACTGCAGAATGTCTGGGTCGATGCCAACTTTAAAGAAGTGCAGCTTAACAAGATCCGCATCGGCCAGTCGGTTGAGCTGACCGCTGATCTGTATGGCAGCAAGCTGACCTACCACGGCAAAGTCGCCGGCCTATCTGCGGGCACCGGCAGCGCCTTTTCTCTGCTACCGGCACAAAATGCTACCGGTAACTGGATCAAGGTCGTGCAACGGGTCCCTGTACGCATCACTCTAGACCGGCAAGAACTGCTTAAACACCCGTTGCGGGTTGGCCTGTCGATGAATGTAGACGTATCAACCCGTAATCAAGATGGCCCACTGCTAGCCGATGCGCCTAAGGCTTCATCGGTGCAAGAGACCCATGTCTTGACTCCAGACTTGCAGCAGGCTGATGTGCTCATCAAACAGTTGCTTAACGCTAATGCAGGCAGCAACTAAGGGAGAGCCATGAGCCATCCACCACTCTCTGGTGTGCGCCTGGTATGGGTCACGCTGGCACTATCGCTGGCGACCTTCATGCAGGTGTTGGATTCCACCATCGCCAATGTTGCTTTGCCAACGATTGCAGGCAATCTGGGTGCTGCCACGTCGCAAGGCACCTGGGTGATCACCTCGTTCGGTGTAGCTAATGCAATTGCCATACCGCTGACTGGCTGGCTGGCCAAGCGCACGGGTGAGGTCAAACTATTTGTAATTTCGACACTCTTGTTTGTATTGACCTCATGGCTGTGCGGGATTGCAGGCAACCTCAACACGCTGATTTTTTTCCGTGTGTTGCAAGGGGCGGTGGCGGGGCCAATGATCCCGCTCTCGCAAAGCCTGCTGTTAGCCAGCTATCCAAATGAGAAAAAGGGTATGGCGTTGGCCTTCTGGTCAATGACGGTGATTGTTGCGCCTATCTTTGGCCCGATTCTGGGCGGCATCATTAGCGATAACTGGCACTGGGGCTGGATTTTCTTTATCAACATCCCCATCGGATTAGTCGCCGCAGCGATTGCCTGGAAACAACTGCGTACGCGCGAAACTGAGATGGTGCACCAGCCGATCGACTCCATGGGGTTGATATTGCTGGCGCTAGGGGTCGGGTGCCTACAGATCATCCTGGATCAGGGCAAAGACCTAGACTGGTTTCATTCCAACGAAATTCTAGTGTTGGCGGTGGTTTCATTCATCTCTCTGACCTATCTGGTGATCTGGGAATTAACCGCCAAGCACCCGATTGTCGACTTGAGCCTATTTAAGCAACGCAATTTCACGGTTGGCACCACGGCCGTCAGCATCGGCTTTTCGATCTACTTTGGTACGATTGTACTGTTGCCGCTGGTGCTACAGACCCAGATGGGCTACACCGCGACTTGGGCGGGACTGGCGGCGGCACCCATCGGCATTCTGCCGGTGATTTTGTCACCGATTATCGGTAAATACTCACACCGGCTCGACATGCGCTGGCTGGTCACTGTGAGCTTTGGCGTCTATGCGCTGTGCTTCTTCTGGCGCAGCACTTTCGCCCCCAATATGGACTTTAACTATGTGGTAATGCCACAGATTATCCAGGGGCTCGGGGTCGCCTGCTTCTTCATGCCGCTGACCACGATCTCACTGTCAGGATTGCATCCCTCTCAGATCGCCAGTGCCTCTAGTCTGTCGAACTTTCTGCGGGTACTGGGCGGCAGTATTGGGGCATCGGTGGCGAGCACGCTGTGGGACAATCGCGAATCCACCCATCATGCAATTTTGACCGAACACATTAATCTGTACGATGCAGCCGCCACCCAGTGGTTCAAATTGCTGGAAAGCATCGGATTCTCACAACCGCAACAAATGGCTTATACCGCCCAGGAAATTACCCGGCAAGGCTATATTCTTGCCTCGAATGAAGTGTTCTGGCTATCGGGTTGGTTGTTTGTCGGACTGACGGTGCTGGTCTGGTGGGCGCGCCCACCGTTCAAACCCGGAGGCAGCGAAAGCAGCGGTGCGCATTAAACCAGAAGGGGAAACCTATCACTGGTTCGGGGGCCCTTGTGGCCCCCGACGCTCTTCTGGGCCGGTTGGAGGCATACAGCTCAGCGCACGCGCGTTTCACTATTCGCGCCCCTCTGTGCAAATTTCCCGGCTGAGCCAATTGCGATTGCACTCAACAATCCAACCATCCTGATCCATCAGCAGATAAACCGAGTTTGCAGGATCTAAGGCGATCGCCTTAAGTCGATAACGTCCTGAACGATATTCAATATTGCTACTAAAACTGATCTGATAATGACTCGTGTGGCTGATTGGCAGCTTTGGCCAGGCTTGATCGCCCCATGCATATTGTTGGCGCTCGGTCAGTCTGCTTTCCAAGAAACGGGCATTGTAGAGTAGTGCCAAACGCGCTTCTCCTACATGCATGCGCCGCATCTGATGCTGCCAAAGCGGAAACCCCAGACTCAACATCAGTGCCACCAGCACCAACACCAGCATGATTTCTAGCAGAGAAAACCCACGTGCGATCATGGCAACTCTTTCCAACTGAGACGGCGTGACTGGGTTCTGTGCTGGAGGAAGTAACTCTGCAAGGTCACTTCCGAGCGGGTGGTCCACCCCCAGGCACGGACCGTAATCCGATATAAATGCCCTCCCTGATAACTTGCATCCAATAATTCGACGATGTAGCACGGACGAGAGTTGATCCGACCGCTCAACTGCTCTTGCGCACAAAAATTGCTGAAGGGACTAAATAGAGGTGAGGTTTGGCGCACGATGGAACCTGAACCGCGCTGAGGAGAACGAAAAGGGGGTCTCTGGTGTGGCAGCATGACCTGAGTGCAGGCCACATCATGGCAAGGCGACAAAGCGGTCCGCAGCCAAGTCGAACTTAACTGGCGCGCAGCGACTGGGGCAGACACCCCACGCACCGCACCGCGCGCAACGACACCTTCGGCGTAGCGCAGCGTGTGCTCGGCATACTGTAATGCCTGCCACCAGTGTTCTTGGTGCTGCAGTAAACGCCGCTCGTCCAAGAGCTGTCGCTGTGTTACCGACAGCAGTTGCATCCCCATCAATATCAGGCCCAATACCAACAAGAGGGCAGAACCATGCTGACGTCGAGCCGCCACGCTCAAGCCCCAGGCCTGACTTTCGTCCCCAAAGCGCAGCTCAATGTGCATCCCTCCACGCCCGGTATCCCGGACAGAAAAGGCGTGGACCTGTTCCAGTAAACGCAGTTGGTTCCTGCCTTGTTGGCGCAGTAATACCTGTTTACCGTCGGTATTGCGCTCAAGGTAGTAGCGCCTTCGCACCAGCGGTCCAATTTCAAGCGAAGGCAGGTGGTGCCCGTTTTCCCCGCCAATCTGAATCCCCCCAGCAAAGCTGAGCGTGCGAACACGTCCCTGCTGCAATGACTGCGTATAGCTGCTGCCAAGCACCAGCAGATCGGTATGGTGACAACTGGATAGCACCATAATTTCCGGTGGCTGAACCATCATCGACGGAGCCGTGACCCGCAACCCATTCAGTCGCGGCCAAAGCCCATCCTGCACCACCTCATCAATATTCCAACCACCAGCCGCATACTCAATATTGACTTCTGTCCCCGTGGACAGAGCCGCACGATTAAGCCCCGCACATCCGGCCTGTCCATTCAGACGTAGATCCTGCGCCAACTCAAATAGCACTAAGCGCGCCTGTTGCTGTAGGGCAAGCCGTTGGCGCATTGCGCTCAAATTAAAACCAAGCGATTGATAGCGCTCAAGCGCCATGATCATCACGCTGCTGCCCAGCGCGAGCGCCACCAGTAGTCCAAGTAGAGAAAACCCCCGGCTCATTGCTGTTGCACCAAAAACTGTAACTGATGCAAATCGGGATCACGCCATTGGATTTTCAATACGGATGAAAACGGCTCGAATTGATCCCTGCGCGCAGCTACATGCATGCTCACCACAATATCGCTACACGCACGGCAGTCGTTGCTCAGGGAGCGCTTGAGCCAAGCCTGAACACGCGGATGCTCGCCAGAAGGCAAACCGCGCAACTGTTCCGCACTACTGCTGGCTAAGCGCAACACCAGGGCTCGCTGTTCGATTTCCTTTAATTCGTTGCGCGTCTGGGCTTGCAAAACCAGCATCGGAGACAGTAGCAGGCTCAACGCCAGAAACGCCAACAGGCTATCGAGCAAGGCAAACCCCCTGATCGCCGACATTATTGGCACCTCGGGCAAGCTGCGCCCCGGCAAATTTCTGGCCAAGCCAGATCAGAAACCATCTGCACCGTAGCGCACTGTCGACTCACGCGCTCGACCAAGACAAACATAGGTAAGACCGGCAAAAAAGACGAGGACGAGGAAGTCCCGGGCATGATCAGATACGCGGCTTCGGACGAGGAGACAGCAACGCTGCTGGAAAAGCCGTACTGACGCAGATCTTCACCAGAATCGAACCCATCCTTCGAGCTAGCAAGATGATCCGCATACACCAGAACCCCCTGATTCCAGGGGGCACTATGGTGATGTGCGCGGCAGCCATTCTTGGTTTGATTGCGCCGCATATGGAGTCCACACAGCTTCACAGCGCGCCCGCTGCGCAGCATTTCGCTACGCGAAAAATTTAGCGCAGCAACCAGATTCTGCAGACTACTTTCCAGACGGCTGGCACCCAGGGCGGTCAGTATGGGCATCACGGCAACCGTCATCAGCACGGCACTGAGAACCATCACCAGCAGCAGTTCAATCAGGGTAAATCCTGCTGCTCCCTGATGCCACCAAGGGTGTCGCGTACAACCAGCATGGAACATGGTCCGGCACCTGTAGTCTGGTGAGACATCTGAACCATAGGCCTGATGATCGTGGCCAACGACAGGAAACCGCTGGTTTTCCACTAACCAGATTCTGACTCCACCAAAGCGCGCAAAAGGCAATCTGCCATCACAGGAGTTGTCGCTCGTAAGCAACGTTCAGTGGAAATCACTGGCTAAGCGAATATAGATAAATCACATAAATATTTTATTTGCCTTATATCAACAAGGCCATTTGAAAACCATGTTGAGATCACGACTCACACCAGCGTACCTTGCGCGACTCTAAAATTATAAAATATTCATTTAGAATAATATTTGGTTTGTAATCAAATGTTTAAGATGCTGTCCATGAAAATTGCTCGATTTCTGCTATCCAGGTTCTGAAATCGCGGTGGTTTTCTGTTGCGTTTTTTTTTCAATGCAGTTAAAAAAGTAGCCCGGCCGACACCGTGATGGACACCCACGGGCTCGGCTTTATATTTTGTATTCAATCGATTGTTCAGTCGTCACCAAACACAGCTACCCGCTGATGTAAAAACATAACGACAAGTATGCGAGCGGAACAAGACACCGCCCCATACGACGACTGACAGTACCAGGGACATGACCGATGAGTTTGATGCGCAAGAAAAATGTGCAAGAAATGCTGGCGTTCAGCAAAACCACCCAATCCTTCAAAAAAGAACTGGGGGTGTTTGACCTCACCATGCTGGGTATCGGGGCCATTATTGGTACCGGTATTTTTGTTCTTACAGGGACCGGAGCCCTGATTGCTGGCCCGGGATTGATGTTGTCGTTCATCATCGGTGCACTTGCCTGCGGTTTTGCCGCACTGTGCTATGCCGAATTTGCCTCGATGCTACCGGTTTCCGGTTCAACCTATACCTATGCTTATGCCACACTGGGCGAGTTGATCGCCTGGATCATTGGCTGGGACTTGCTGCTTGAGTATCTGTTGGTCTCTGCCACGGTGACCGTAGGTTGGTCAGGCTACTTTCAAAACCTGCTTGCCGGGTTCGGATTAAAGCTGCCAGAAGCACTGACTGCCGCCTATGGCGCGCACCCAGGAATGCACAGCTACTTCAACCTGCCTGCTGCGCTGATTGCCCTTGCAGTCACTTCGCTATTGGCAATCGGCATTAAAGAATCCAAACGCGTCAATAACATCATGGTGGTCATCAAAGTCTCGGTGGTGCTATTGTTTATTGCCCTTGGGGTCTGGCATGTTAATCCGGTCAACTGGCACCCGTTGCTGCCGTATGGCATGAATGGGGTGTTCCATGGTGCCGCAATTGTGTTTTTCAGCTTCTTAGGCTTTGACGCAGTCACCTGCGCCGCCGAAGAAGTGAAAAATCCAGAACGCGATATCCCGCGCGCAGTCATGCTGTCACTAGGAATCTGCTCGGTATTGTATGTGGTGGTAGCGGCCATCATGACCGGTATCGTGCATTACCCTGACTTTGCCGGGGTAGACCATCCAGTCTCCAAGGCACTGGAAATCGCCGGGCTCAACTGGGTTGCCGGACTGGTGAATATCGGGGCCATCATGGGGATGACCACGGTGATCCTGGTGATGACCTATGCGCAAACCCGCATCTCGTTTGCCATGTCGCGTGACGGCTTACTGCCAAAAGTATTCTCCGAAGTGCACCCCAAGTATCGCACTCCATTCCGTGCGACCTGGGTGATCGGCATCATTATCGCGACGCTAGGCGGCTTAGTACCGCTAGGTACCCTGGCAGAACTGGCGAATATCGGTACCTTGGCTGCATTCTCGTTAATCTCGATTGCAGTGATTGTATTGCGCATCCGCGAGCCCAACCTGCCACGTAAATTCCACTGTCCAGGCGTACCTTATATTCCAGCTCTGGCAGTGATTTTCTGTGTATTTTTGATGGTGCAGTTAGCTAGTATCACTTGGTACTGCTTTGTCATCTGGTTGTTAATCGGCCTGGTGGTTTACTTCGGCTATGCCCGCAGCCGTTCGCTGTTGGCTCCGCAGAACACCCACGCGTAACACCCTCTCTAAGCACTCATAACAAAGCCCTGCAGGATTGACGCCTGCAGGGCTATTTAGATCAGGTTCATTCAACCTACCCGCTGACCTAGTGCGCAGCCTCCCAGTTGGCACCCACGCCAACTTCGGCTAAGAGTGGCACCTTCAAGTCAGCCACTTCGGCCATCAAGCGCGGCAACACTTCACACACGGTCTCACGTTCTGACTCGGGCACTTCCAGCACCAATTCATCGTGTACCTGCATCACCAGGAGCGAAGCCAAGCCAGACGTGGTTAACCAGTTTTGCACTGCAATCATCGCCAGCTTGATCAAATCAGCGGCACTGCCCTGCATCGGAGCGTTAATCGCTGCACGTTCGGCACCGTTGCGCCGTCCTGGATTGCTGGAGCGGATCTCGGGCAAATACAGCCGCCGGCCGAACACCGTTTCGACGTAACCACGGTCTTTGGCTAATTCGCGGGTGGACTGCATATATTCGGCCACGCGTGGATAACGCATAAAATAGCGGTCAATAAACTGCTGTGCCGCACTGCGTTCGATTTCAAGCTGATTCGCCAGGCCAAAGGCACTCATGCCGTAGATCAAGCCAAAATTAATACTCTTGGCGTAACGGCGCTGCTCACTGGAGACCGCTTCGCGCTCCACGCCAAACACTTCCGCCGCGGTAGCACGGTGAATGTCTTCGCCATCGGAAAAGGCTTTCAGCATGCTTTCGTCGCCCGATAAATGCGCCATGATACGCAGCTCAATTTGAGAATAGTCGGCGCTGATAATCACATGCCCGGGCGACGCAATAAACGCCTCGCGTACCCGCCGGCCTTCGGTTGAACGAATCGGAATATTCTGCAGATTCGGGTCTGAACTAGCCAAGCGCCCGGTCACGGCAACCGCTTGCGCATAGGTGGTGTGCACGCGTCCGGTATCGTGGCGAATCAGCAAGGGCAGTTTGTCGGTATAGGTGGATTTCAATTTTGCCAAGCCGCGATACTCAAGCAGGCACTTCGGCAAGGGGTAGTCCAGCGCCAGGCTCTCCAGCACCGATTCGTCAGTAGAAAATCCACCAGAAGGGGTCTTGCGCACGCCCTTGGTGCTGATGCCGAGCTTACCAAACAAAATCTCTTGCAACTGCTTGGGCGAATTAAGATTGAACGGCTGCCCGGCCAAGTCGTAGGCCTGATGTTCCAATTCCAGCATGCGGCTGCCAAATTGATGGCTCAATTCTGCCAGGCGCTGACGATCAATCAACACCCCATTGCGCTCCATCACAAACAATACCTCTGACACCGGCAACTCGATATTGCGATACACCGAGGTCTGGCGAGCATCCATCATCGGCCTGAGTGCCTGATCCAGGCGCAGGGTAATATCGGCATCTTCGGCAGCGTAGCGCGTGGCGGTTTCCAGGTCGACTTCATCAAAACCAATCTGCTTTGCCCCTTTGCCACACACTTCTTCATAATGCACCGTGGTTTCACCCAGATGGCGCTCAGCCAAATCATCCATATTGTGCGTCAGATGGCTCTCAATCACATATGAAGCCAGCATCGTGTCATCCCATACGCCATCGAGATGAATACCGTGATTAGCAAAAACATGGCGATCATACTTCAGGTTCTGCCCCAGCTTTTTCTTGCTGGCATCTTCCAGCCAGGGTTTAAGCCGCGCCAGGGTTTGTTCCAGATCCAGCTGTTCCGCCACTCCCGCCGCGCGGTGCGCCAGCGGCAAGTAGGCGGCTTCGCCAGGGGTGACCGCCAGGCTGATCCCCACCAGGCGCGCGGACAACTGATCCAGGCTGGTCGTCTCGGTATCCAGCGACACCAGCTCGGCTGCATTAATTTTTGCCAACCACGACTCAAGCTGCTCTAGCGTCAAAATGGTCGTGTAGTGCCGTTCCAGTGGCGCTCGGGCTGGCAGGCTAACGGCCGCTGGCACCATCGGTTGTGGTGGCGCTGCTGTGACCGGTGCCACCTGGAGCGGCTCGGCATCAGAGGCAAACAGATCACTCGTTTCTGAGGTCATTTGGGCTGCAGGTGGAGGGGTGACCAGCACTGGGGTGGTGTTTTCCAGTTCACGCAGCCAACTATGGAAACCAAACCGCTGAAACAGCGTGCGCAATTGCTCAACTTTAGGCTGACGATGCAGCAAGTTTTCTAATCCCTGTGGCAATTCTTCATGCAGATCCACATCGCACTTAATGGTAATCAGTTGATACGACAACGGCAGACGGGGCAAGGCTTCGCGCAGTTTTTCGCCCACCACGCCACCAATCTCGGCAGCATGGGCCATCACCCCATCCAGTGTGCCATAGGCTTGCAACCACTTCAGCGCGGTCTTGGGCCCGCATTTATCTACCCCGGGCACGTTGTCGACTTTATCGCCGATCAAAGTCAGATAGTCGATGATCAACTCGGGACCAATGCCAAATTTATGGTTGACCCCAGGGATATCCAGCACCTCATTGCTCATGGTATTCACCAGAGAAATGCTCGGACTCACCAGTTGCGCAATATCCTTGTCACCGGTAGAAATCACCACGCGCATGCCTGCAGCCTCAGCCTGACGCGCCAAGGTACCGATCACATCGTCGGCTTCCACCCCATCAATCATCAGCATCGGCCAGCCTGCTGCCTGCACTACTTCATGCACCGCCTTGATCTGGCTCACTAGATCTTCCGGCATTGGAGGCCGATTGGCTTTATAGTCGGGGTAGAGCGCATCACGAAAGGTCTTACCTTTTGCATCAAAAATGCACGCGCTATAATCGAACGCGACGTCCTTTTCCAGGCGCCGCAGCATATTAACCGTGCCGTAGATCGCCCCTGTGGACAGCCCATCCCTTGAGCGCAAGTCGGGCATCGCATGAAACGCGCGATATAAATAAGAAGAGCCGTCAACCAATAACAATGTTTTCATAAAGGCAAAAAATATGAGTTTGTCCGACAAGTTGCCGCAAACCAGCGACCGTTATGCGATGATGCAGCGCTTTCGCTCACGCGAAGCCTGGCACGTCTTAAAGATATTGTCGGAGTTTGTCGAATCGGCAGAAGAACTGCAAGGCATCACTCCTGCAGTCAGTATCTTCGGCAGCGCACGTACCGCGCGCGACCATCCCTATTATAAGCAAGCAGAAGAAGTCGCCCGACTTTTGTCCGATGCAGGCTTCTCTGTGCTGTCGGGTGGCGGCCCCGGAATCATGGAAGCAGCCAACAAAGGGGCATTCTATGGCAAAAGCCCGTCAGTCGGCTTAAACATTGTATTGCCGCATGAACAAAAACCTAACGAATATCAGGACTTGAGCCTGCGCTTTAACCACTTCTTTTCGCGTAAGGTGATGTTCGTTAAACATGCGATTGCCTATGTGGTTATGCCTGGAGGCTTTGGCACACTGGACGAAACCTTCGAGGCCCTGACCCTGGTACAAACCGGGAAAAGCCGCCGGATTCCGATTATTTTGTGTGGTAAAGATTTCTGGCAAGGCTTGATCGATTGGGTAAAAACCCGCATGGTAAGCGAGAAGATGATTAATCCCGAAGATCTGAATCTGGTACAACTGATTGATGACCCGCTAGAAATCGTTGAAACCATTTTCAAACATTACGAGACGCGCGGCTTCGAAGCTTTGCCAGAAGAGCGCGAACAATTGCTGAATTTGTAAGACACAGACCTAGGATCCCTATCATGAGACGCCAGCTTGCGCTGTTAGCCCTGTTGTCGCTGCCCGCTTTTGCCGGGTCGCCACGTTCCGCCTCGGCGCCAACCCAGGCCGATGTTCCGCCGCCGCCGACCATCAGCGAAGATCAAAATTCAGGTCCCGAACCTGAAGTTCGCATTATTCAAAAGGGGAACAACAAAATCGAAGAGTATCGCCTAAATGGCAAACTCTATATGGTCAAGGTCACACCATCCATTGGCATCCCTTACTACTTGGTTGATGAAGACGGATCAGGCAATATGCGCCAAATCGACCCTAACCGACGCATTGTGATTCCGCGTTGGGTCTTGTTACGTTTTTAATGGGGGCAGCATGTCGGTTTTTACCGTCGTCAATGACGACGAACTGGGTACATGGCTCAAGCAATACAATTTACAACTGGTTTCTTTTGAGGGTATTGCCGCGGGCGTTACCAACACCAATTACTTTGTCAACACCACACACGGTCGCTTTGTTTTAACCTTGTTTGAAACCCTCAGGCTGGATGAGCTGCCGTTTTACCTGCATTTAATGAGCCATCTGGCCCAACATGGCGTGGCATGTCCGGCTCCATTGAAGAATCGAGAGGATCAACTGGCATCCATGCTGGCTGGACGGCCTGCCTGTCTGGTGAGCTGTCTGTCAGGTGCTGACGTAATCGAGCCTAGTGCAACGCAATGCCGCGCGGTGGGCGATATGCAGGCAGCGATGCACTGTGCCAGTGCTTCTTTTACGCTGAAGATGGACAACCCGCGTGGACCGGGCTGGTGGAGCCAAGTCGCAGTGCAGCTCTACCCGCACATGAAGGCTGATGACGCACAAAGTTTGAAACAGGAAATCCACTTTCAAGAGCAGCATCGCTTTACGCATCTGCCGCGCGGGGTGGTGCATGCCGATCTGTTCAAAGATAACGTCCTGGTGGATGGGGATAAAATTGCAGGCTTCATTGATTTTTACTACGCCTGCAATGATGTTCTGATCTACGACGTAGCGATTGCCGTGAATGACTGGGCGCGTCTGCCCGACGGTAAAATTGATGCAGAGCGCGCCCGTGCGTTTTTGCAGGGCTACCAGGCGGTGCGTCCGTTTACCCCGGATGAGATTCGCGCTTGGCCGCTGATGCTACGCGCTGCAGCGCTGCGCTTCTGGACCTCACGTCTCTTGGATTTGTACCAGCCCATGGCCGGGGCACTGACCTACACCAAAGATCCAACCGTGTTTCAACACCTATTGGACGACCATCGGCACCGCAGTGATTTCTGGCTCTAGTGCGCAGCGACAAACGCAAGAAAATGCGCCATTCCCCGCGTCATCACCTTATCCCGGTGCATGATGCGGGATAATTTCCGCCGCAAAGTGGGCAATGGCAGTGCATGCAATTTCCCCTGTTCTAGTTGCTCGGCTACCACCCGCCGCGACAGGCAACTCACGCCCAGCCCAGCTGCGACGACATGCTTGATAGCCTCAGAATCTCCTAGCTCCATCGCCACGGAAAACGCACCCAGTTGTGGTAACAGCAAGCGTTCAACCTCTTCTCTGGTTCCTGATCCGGCTTCTCGCAATATCCAGGTCGCCTGAGCCAGCTGCGCCATACTGGGCATACGCGTGGCAAAAGGATGGTCCCGCGCCACCACCACTACCAACTCATCATCGCACCACGCATCAATTTTCAATTCAGGGTGATGACAAGGCCCTTCGATAAACCCGACATCCACACGAAATGCAGCGACCGCCGCGATGGTTTCGGCGGTATTACCCACCAGCAGCTCGACACCACTCTCGGGAAACTGTTGGCGAAAACTGGCAATTTGCGCAGGCAAGACATAATTGGCAATGGTCGTACTGGCACCCAAGCGCAGATGGGCCGCGACGCCGTTGAATAAACTTTGCGCTTCGCGCCCCAGATCGAGCATGGCACGGGCCTTAGGCAATAGCAGCCGACCATGCTCGTTAGCCACCAATCGACGACCCACTCGGTCAAACAAGCCGGTTGCCAGTGCCGACTCCAGCGCCGCTAAGGATTGGCTAGCGGCCGATTGGGTCATTGACAAGACCTGGGCCGCCCGCGTCACCGTCAGTTGCTCGCAAATACAGACGAACACTTCAAGTTCTCTCAGACTAATTCGGAGCTGCATAGTAATTTTTCTGATAGAAACTAGTAATTATATTCATTTTACTGATTTACAAATCGATCGTACAGTGTGCCGCATATAACTATTAGAACTAATAATATGCAAAAAATACGATACGCGCTCCCTGGTCTGCTACTCATCCTGCTACTCGCGCTGTGTGCGCTCTATTTAGCCGAGCTGCCGGTATTTCAACATCTCGGCCTGTCCGCACTGACCCTGGCGATTCTAGGTGGCATGCTACTGGGCAACACCCTCTACCCCCAATTGGCACAACATAGTCACGTTGGCGTTTCATTTGGCAAACAACAACTACTGCGTTTAAGCATCATCCTTTACGGTTTTCGACTCACCTTACAAGACATTGCCGGAGTAGGAGCCAGTGGCCTGTTGATTGACCTATTGGTACTATCCAGCACCTTTGCGCTGTCGATCTGGCTGGGTACGCGCCTGTTTGGCCTAGAACGCAAAAGCGCGATTCTCATTGGCGCGGGCAGCTCTATCTGTGGTGCGGCAGCGGTCCTGGCAACCGAACCGGTGGTGCGTGGTAGCCCGGAAAAAGTTGCAGTTGCGGTGGCCACTGTCGTGGTCTTCGGTACCGCCTCGATGTTTCTCTATCCGCTGTTCTATTCGCTGGCACTGCATTGGTTGGGCTTTAACCCGCATAGTTTCGGGGTCTACACCGGCTCCACTATTCAAGAAGTGGCACAAGTGGTAGCGGCAGCCCATGCCGCGGCACCAGGGACAGAAGCATCGGCGGTGATTACCAAAATGATCCGCGTCATGATGTTGGCCCCATTCTTGATTGGTCTCTCCGCCTGGATGGCACGCAATGAAAAATCCGAAGGCAAAACCCACATTACCATTCCATGGTTTGCCGTGGCCTTCATTGCCATGACCGCACTGCACTCACTACCGCGGTTTCCGCGCCAGTTCGATCACACTATTCTCACGCTGGATAACCTGCTGCTATCCATGGCGATGGCAGCCCTGGGGCTGACCACCCATGTTGCAGCAATCAAGCAAGCCGGTTTTAAGCCTTTGCTACTAGCCGGTATTCTGTTTCTCTATCTGATTATTGGTGGCGCAATCATCAATATTGGGATAACCCGCGTGTTCGCCTGAAGCTTAAAAAAGCGGGGGATCGTTTAAGATCCCCCGCTCTTGGTTACTCAGCACGCATCTCGCTTAGCAGCACCCTCCAGGGCCACGGCCTCCGAGCCGCCGCTCACTGCAATAGCGCACAAACTCAGCGCGACTCATCACACGTGCTTGTGCGGCAAAATGCCGGCGCCGCGCCAAGTAGGCATCGTAGTCAGGTACCCCCACCATCAGACGCCCCATCTGAGCTAGACGAGCAGCAAGGTGGCAGAGTCGATCAAACACTGGCTTTCTCCTCGCGATACACTGCAGGTGCTTCCTTGGCGGTTGGCCAACGCACCGCCAGAGCACGCCGCGCCACAATCACCCCAAACACCAGCATAGCCAACACGACGGCCACAAACATTGCCGTCAGCGTCGCATCGACATAATCATTAAACACAATGCGATGCATCTCGGCGAGTGACTTGGCCGGAGCCAGCACCTTGCCATCATTAAGCGCGCTGGAAAACTTGTGTGCGTGTGCTAAGAAACTGATCTTTGGACTAGCATCAAACAGCTTCTGCCAACCAGCCACCAGCGTCACCAACAACAAGCCCACCGTGGGCACCAAGGCAACCCAGGCATGACGCACCTTGCCCATTTTGATCAACACAACACTGGCCAGTATCAAGGCAATCCCTGCCAGCATTTGGTTGGCAATCCCAAATAATGGCCACAGCGTATTGATCCCACCCAAGGGATCAATCACGCCTTGGTACAGAAAATACCCCCAGAAGGTGACCGCCAGACCGGTTGCCAGCAAGTTGGCAAACCAAGATTCAGTATTTGCCAAAGGCGCATAGAACATGCCCCCCAGATCCTGAATCATAAAACGGGTCACACGCGTCCCAGCGTCAATCGTGGTCAGAATAAACAAGGCCTCGAACAGAATCGCAAAATGGTACCAAAAGGCCATCATTTCGGTTCCGCCCAACACGCGAGACAAAATGTGTGCCATTCCGACCGCCAAGGTGGGTGCGCCACCGGCGCGCGACAGAATGGTGGTTTCACCAACATCATGTGCCATCTGTGTCAGCAACTCAGGCGACAACACAAACCCCCAGCTGGAAATCGTGTGCGCGGCCTGCACAGCCGTAGTGCCAATCACTGCGGCAGGGCTGTTCATTGCAAAGTACACGCCCGGATCCAATACGCATGCAGCAATCAAGGCCATGATGGCGACAAAGCTTTCCATCAGCATGGCACCATAACCAATCAGGCGTGCTTGTGATTCGTTTTCGATCAACTTCGGCGTCGTACCCGAGGCAATCAGCGAATGGAAGCCAGATACGGAGCCGCAAGCAATGGTAATAAACAAGAACGGAAACAGACTGCCCGAGAATACCGGACCGCTACCATCGATAAACTTGGTCACAGAAGGCATCTGCAGAGCTGGGGACACCATTAAAATACCAATCGCTAACCCGACAATGGTCCCCACCTTAAGAAAGGTGGACAGATAGTCGCGCGGAGCCAGCAACAACCACACCGGCAGCACTGAAGCCACAAAACCGTAGCCGATCAGCACCCAGGCCAGCGTGGTGCCTTTCAGCGTAAACAACGGTGCCAAGACCGGGTTGTGTGCCACCTGTCCGCCGTAAACAATCGCCAGAAACAGCAGCACAACCCCAACCACCGACACTTCGCCAATTTTACCTGGCCGGATATAGCGAGAATACAAGCCCATTAACAAGGCAATTGGAATCGTCGCGGCAATCGTAAAGGTTCCCCATGGACTGCCAGTCAACGCCTTTACCACTACCAGCGCCAACACTGCCAGTAAGATCACCATAATCATCAAAATGCCAATAGAGGCAATCACCCCCGGCACCGGTCCCATCTCCAAGCGAATGATTTCTCCCAATGACTTACCGTCGCGGCGCATGGATAAAAACAGCACCAGAAAATCTTGCACGGCTCCGGCAATCATCACCCCAACCAGAATCCACAAGGTTCCAGGCAAATACCCCATCTGTGCGGCAAGCACCGGTCCAACCAACGGCCCGGCACCCGCAATCGCGGCAAAGTGGTGGCCAAAAACCACCCATTTATTGGTGGGGACATAGTCGAGCCCATCATTATGCTTTTCGGCCGGCGTCAAACGACGTTCATCCAGCTCTAGCACCACATTGGCGATATAACGGCTATAGAAGCGATAAGCAATGGCGTACACTGAGAGTGCGGCCACCACCAGCCAGATAGCACTGATGGTTTCTCCTCGGTTTAAGGCAAGGGTGGCGAAGGCGAAGGCGCCGACCAGAACAACAGCCGTCCACGCCGCTCCTTCTTTGTATCGAGACATCATGATAGTTTTCCCGTAGTTTTTTTAATGTTGGCAATCACAACCGCTCAATAATTGCATGTTTTTTGTTGTCCTATAAGTGTTCATGGCTTAGACAAAAAAAACAAGCCCAAGCAAATAAGTTATCTTTCGCGCATACTTCTGCGATAAGTCGCATGCAAATAAGGCATCACACTGGATGACTGAACACATTTTTCTAGTCGAAGACGACGAGCGACTGGCCGAATTGGTGGAAGCCTACCTAAAAAAACAGGGCTACCGCGTCAGTCTGCATGCGCGTGGAGATGATGCAGAGCAAGCGATTCTGATGGCACGCCCGGACCTGGTACTACTGGACATCATGCTGCCTGGAAAAGGGGGGCTGGAAGTTTGCCGCGATCTGCGCCCGCAATATACCGGCTTTATCATGATGGTGACCGCGCGCAATGACGACATCGATGAAATTCTCGGTCTCGAGTTGGGGGCCGACGACTATCTAGCAAAACCAGTGGATCCACGGCGACTCTTGGCAAGAATTCGCGCACTATTGCGTCGTTCGCAAACGGATGACGGGATTGGCATGCAAGAATGCTTAGCATTCGGCCAGTTTTCGATCAGTCAAGGCACGCGCTCTGCGCGTCTTGGGCACCTTTCTCTTGCATTAACCACGGCTGAATTTGATCTATTATGGCTACTAGCCAGTCATGCTGGGCGCATTCTGTCACGCGACGATATTCTGGTGGAACTCCGTGGTATCGGTTTTGACGGTACCGACAGATCAATCGATGCCCGTATTTCTCGCCTGCGAAAAAAACTTCAAGATAACACTGAGTCCCCTACCCGCATTAAAACCGTTCGAGGCAAAGGCTATCTGTTTTCCAAAAGCGATTGGGAATCTTGATGAAATCCATTTTTCAGAGGCTATTGCACCCCTCACTCGCGACTTTGTTCTTGCGCTACTACCTGAGTGCCCTCTTGGCACTGGTGTTGATCATCAGTGTGGTGGGCGTGGTGATTGACCAAATCTATACCGGCGTAGATGAAGAAAACGGCCGCAACTTTATGCGTGGCACCGTGGTGCTGATCGAAGCCGAGCTGGAACGCCACCCGGAACAGGAATGGCCCAATGTGCTGGCCAAGATGGCGCCCGCATTTAGCTATAAGCTAGCCCTGACAAATCTCTCTCACCTACAGGCCTTACAGGAATTGGATGATGGCGAACGGCAAGATATCGTGCGCGGACTCTTGCACATGGAGATGGATGGCCTAGTCGTTTACTCGCGCATTGGCGACAGTCAGCGCGTTTTAGTTTTAGGTCCATTAAATTTCAACTCCACCGACAGTGATTCGCTATTAACCGACGGCACGCATGCAAAAGCCTTGTGGTGGACCCTGACCGGATTAGGTTTTGGCATTCTAGTGTTCTTGGCAATCCGCCCTTTATGGAACGATCTGTCAGCCATCCGTGACACCGCCGAGCGCCTTGCTGCAGGCGAGTTGGATGCACGTGCACCCCAAGCAAAAAGTTGGCTGTTGTCACCGCTCTCACAGGGGCTGAATGGCATGGCCGACCGATTGCAGCATCAGATGACCGCGCACCAGGCGATTAGCCATGCGGTTGCCCATGAATTGCGCACGCCAATAGCACGCTTGCGCTTTGGGCTGAGCATGCTCGACGAAGCCGAGACCGAGCAAGAGCATTTTAAGTACCGCCAAGGCATGGAACACGACATGCAGGAGCTAGACGAACTCGTCAATGCCAGCATGAGCTATGCCCAACTAGATCAAGGCGATGTGGTATTGCAGTGGGAACATGCTGAACTGGAAGAATGGTTTAGCGGTCTGGTGGATTTGATTCGGCCTCTGGCGACACCTGAAGTGACGATTTCAATTAGTTGCGTAGAGGAAGACGCGGAGTTTGACCACAAGTTAATGTATATCGCCGTGCGCAACCTGCTGATCAATGCAGTGCACTACGCACGCAGCTCAGTCAAACTCAATGTGATCAAACAAGACGGTTGGTTGGTGGTCACGGTGGATGATGATGGCCCAGGCGTTCCAGAGGCTGAACGCGTGCGGATCTTTGACCCATTTCATCGGATCGACACCAGCCGTGATCGCCATACCGGCGGCTTCGGCCTGGGGCTATCGTTTGTTAAATTAATCGCAGAACACCATGGTGGCAGTGTCACCGTTGCCACTAATCAAGAGGGTGGTGCACGCTTTGTGCTCAGTATTCCAGCCTACGTTGATCATCCAGAAAACACCTGAGAGCTGATATCTGTGCCACAACGCCAGGGTTTCAACCCGCTTCGTGCGCAGGTAAAATGACAAATTGATATCAAGCCTTTCAGGACACCCCATGTCAGCACCAGACACTAGCGCGGTCAGAGAGTATCTGATTGCACTGCAACAGCACATCTGTCTCGCGCTCGAAGAGGCCGATGGCGAAGCACATTTTAAAGCCGATGATTGGCAACGCGCGGAGGGTGGCGGCGGGCAAAGCCGCGTGCTGACAGCTGGCAGGGTATTCGAGCAAGCTGGCGTCAACTTTTCACATATTCGCGGCGACCACCTGCCCGCTTCAGCCAGCGCCCAAAGACCGGAGCTTGCCGGCTGTCGCTTCGAGGCACTCGGCGTTTCGCTGGTGATTCATCCTCTCAATCCCTATGTACCCACCAGCCACGCCAATGTACGGTTTTTCTGCGCCTCGCGTGCAGATGCGGCCCCCGTGTGGTGGTTTGGTGGCGGATTTGATCTCACCCCATTTTATGGCTTCGAGCAGGATGCGGTGCACTGGCACCGAGTGGCCAGCGACTTATGTCAGCCGTTTGGCAAAGAGGTCTATCCGGCTTACAAGAAATGGTGCGATGAATATTTCATGCTCAAGCACCGTAATGAAGCGCGAGGAGTCGGCGGCCTGTTTTTTGACGATTTGAATCAAGGAGGCTTCGAGCGCTGCTTTGCCTTTATTCAGGCAGTGGGCAATGGTTTTCTCGATGGCTATCTACCGATTGTCGAACGGCGCAAACAGCATCCATGGGGAGAGCGTGAACGTCAGTTCCAACTCTATCGCCGCGGTCGTTATGTTGAATTTAATCTAGTCTGGGACCGGGGTACCTTGTTTGGCCTGCAAAGCGGGGGGCGTACAGAATCTATCCTGATGTCGATGCCACCACTAGCTCGCTGGGAGTATGGCTATCAGCCGGAACCAGGTTCAGCCGAAGCCGAGCTTACTGAACGGTTTCTGCCGGTACGCGACTGGATTACGGATTAGAGTGCCGGTCAGGGGCCTTGCGGCCCCTGTCTCCGGTTGGGCCCTAGTCGCGGGTCAGCACCATGCAGCCTGCAATTTTCCGTACGTACGCTGCTTCAGGCAGGTATAGCCATGATGATTCACCATCAATCGGTTCGACGGCCCAGTGTAGGCGGCTATCGACGATTAATTGGCAAACATCAGAATCTCTACGGGTCTGACGCGGGGGGCACAACACGGAAATCAGCGAAAACAGCTGCTGTTGGTGGAGGGGCGGGTTTGAAGGGATGCAATGGATTGCATTACTATGCTTCTCAGCCATGCTAACTCCTATCGAGAGTTGGTAAGGTTAGCGAGCTTAGGGTGCTGATTACACTCTGGGCTCGCGCTGTTTGCGGGTTTTGATGCCGCAGATCCCAGGTTATCTAGTAGGCTCACGACTGACAATAGAGCGTGGTTGTTGGAAATTCTGAAAGTGTTGGTGGTTTATTCTGACGGGCTTTTGTGCAGGGCCAAATGGCTTTTGAATCCGCTGCGCGGATGATGATTTGGAGCCGGTCTCGCCCGGCGGGCGAAGTTCTTTCTTTTTTACCGAAAAAAGAAAGAACTCAAAGAAAACACGGCCCCGACATTCACTCGAAACCAGTGCCTGATGGGGAATTGAAGGACCGCTCAAACTAAAGCCGGTGGTGTGGTGTGGTGAACGTCTGCACCATATCCCTGCAGTTGCCTGCATAGCATGGTTGAAAATCCCCATAGGGCCGCGCCGTCCGAGGGAAGCTTGCCGAGGTTTTAAAGGGCCGTCTGTTTGAGTCGGTCGCGTTAGCGAACGGCGAGTTACGGCACTGCCTCGGCAAGCTTTTCTCGG